>VOFG01001245.1_pt1 | contig 164000 bp, 154 predicted proteins | sample 5384171 | NCBI WGS metagenome assembly VOFG01 (sample SAMN12384726, study PRJNA508395) | human gut metagenome | isolation source: healthy gut F | host: Homo sapiens
TAACAATATCTGCAAACTGAATATTGCAATTTGAAAGATTATCGTTTACTTTGCAAGTCAGTATGCTAGCAATGCTATGAAAATGAGATTAAAATCTGATTAAAATATAATATGAAAGTAGTTGATTTTAGCAAAACAAATTCGATTCTAAACCAATACGTCTCCGAAATTAGAAATGTAGAAGTTCAGAACGACCGCCTGCGTTTCCGCCGTAACATCGAACGTATCGGAGAAATCATGGCTTATGAAATGAGTAAAGAGTTTACATACTCGGTAAAGAACATCCAGACACCACTGGGAATCGCTCCGGTCAGTACACCGGACAACAATTTAGTAATCAGTACGATCCTGCGTGCAGGTCTTCCTTTCCATCAAGGTTTCCTTAGTTATTTCGACGGAGCGGAGAATGCGTTTGTTTCCGCTTACCGCAAATATAAAGATACGCTAAAATTCGATATACACATAGAATATATCGCTTCTCCCCGCATTGATGACAAAACGCTGATTATCACCGACCCTATGCTGGCAACAGGAGGGAGTATGGAACTTAGTTACCAGGCAATGCTGACCAAAGGCCACCCGGCCGAAATTCATGTTGCTTCGATTATCGCCAGCCAAAAGGCTATCGATCATATAAAGAATGTATTTCCGGAAGACAAGACGACAATCTGGTGCGCTGCCATCGATCCTGAAATCAACGAACATTCTTACATTGTTCCGGGACTGGGCGATGCGGGCGATCTTGCCTACGGTGAAAAAGAATAAACGTTTAAAGATTCTTCCGATATTGCTGCGGTGAAACCCCAACCTGCTTCTTAAAGAACGTACCGAAATAAGAAGCATTAGGGAAGCCGAAGGCATTTGAAATCTCCTGAATATCTTTCTGCGTATTTTTAAGCAATGAGATGCTCTTACGAATGATAGCTTTGAATACAAGTTCCTGCACGGTATATCCGCAGATACTCTTAGAAACGGCAGAAAGATATTTAGGAGACAAACACAATTTATCCGCATAAAACTCAACACCCCGTTCCTGCATATAATATTTTTCGATTAACTGGATCAAGTGAATAAAGACTTCATTTTTGCGTCCTCCCACTTCCCGCCCGTCATTGACGAGTTTGCGATTATAAATAGAGCAAATCCTGTACGTCAATGCAAGTAGAAGTAATTTCTGCTCATAAAGTTTAAATGAATTTTCTTCCGACTGTAACACATTGTCCAATAAGGACATATACTTTACAATCTCTTCTTCCTCACCAGTAGACCATACACAAGAAGGTTCTTCGGGAGTAAGGCGGGAATACATATACATGGAAACAACCAGATTCCCCATAATATCCCGGATCGGTTCTATCTGATAGATCAAAATCCGCACCTCCATGTCTTCCGACTCTTGCAAAACCTGAAACTCGCCGTCTTCAGGAATAAACAAACTTTCGCCTGCTCCTGCGAAATGCTTTTCTGATTAAGCGAAAACTGGAAATTACCCTGGCGGCAAATAATCAGCCCCAGTCCTTTCATTTGAAAAGGTTTCTTCAGTGAGGGTGGAAAATTTACAAATATCCCTTCGGAACTACATATATTTTTCCCACTTAACAAATCGCGATCAAACTGCAATAAACGATCTTGTCCGCTATCCATCATACTAATATATTAACAGATCATTATCAAAAAAACGACGCTAAGTTAGCAATTTTCGTTTAGGATAAGGAACAACGAGCACAAATATCATACAAATTAACCCACCATAAATTGTCCATCCCGCCATCTCTTTGAGTGCAGAGAGCGTGGCCTGCACCTGAATACGCCCTTTGGTAGATATAGCAGCCATGTTACGGGCTTCCGTCTCACTCTTTCCCTGATATTTCATACCCTGTACCGTACCAAGGAAGGAAGTGGAAGCATCCGGATTAAGCAGGTCCACATTTTGCGCATAACGGGTTATATAGTGTTGTTGCCGCTCTTGCAAAACATTTGTATAAATTGCTCCGCCAATACTCGGTCCCACAACCATACGCACAGTAAGCATAATACAGATCCAGGTGGAAAGATATTTAAAAGGCATACGTTGATTGGCATAAGCAGCCGTCAGCGCATACAGAATCATCATGCCTGTGGCACGGATGATAACTGCATATTTCAGACGCTCGTAAACTCCTGCTGTCTGCACCTCGAAATACATGAAAACAGCTGATAAAGACAGGAAGAAGAATCCCATCGCAAACAGATACTTAAAATGTAACCCCTTTACCTCCCAACACCATAGCAATCACGGCGCCAATAGCATAACCTACCATACACCAATTACCTAATGAAGCATTTTGCAGATTATCGAGATGCATCCCCACTCCTGCAAACACATTGACAAACATTGCACTGGAGTTTATCACCATCAATAACAAATAAAGTAATGCTCCCATACGTATGGTACGCAGTTTAAACGCATCCAGCAAAACATAAGGCACCGGCGCGTTACGTCCATATATAGAAAAATTCCCGCAAAAGAATACTTACAGCTGTCGCCCAACGAATAGATTCGTCATCATACCAGTCGAGTACTTTTCCATAAACCAGCACATACGTGAGACAAGTCAGCGAGATGCAAAATGCAGTGACATTGCCGAACTTACGGAAATTAATAGGAAACCTTCCGGGAAACTTATAATTCGGCATGGTAATAAACAAGAGCAAAATAGAGATCAGGAGAATCCCCATCATAAAGTAATACACATATTTCCACTCATATTCAAAGGACAGCCAAGCCGTCAATGCTGTGCCCGACTGTCCCAGAATCATAAAAAAACAGATAAACAGCCGGCTGACTCACACATCTTTCAATGTCCAATTTATTCCAACCGACAGTATCTTTCGGCTCCAACCCCGGAGTAATATTGCGGGTAGCTTCCATTCCACCCGCATACCAAATGAGTGTGAACAGATTGACCATCATCAGTACCATACGCAAGAACCCCGTCAGAAGACTACAAAGCGCCAACAGAAAACGCTGTCTGTCTTTGCACAGATATAACTGAATATATACATGAACGCAAACCCGACAATACACATCATCTTCTCCCGCCGTACACACACCAACTGATATAGGAAAGGAGCAAAGGCTGCCATACCAATAGAAGTAACAAAGTTGGCAAACTGGATATGCTCGGATATTATGCCAAGCCCGCTCATCATTTCGGTGCTATTCACCGAATAAACCCCGCCTACCGTAAGAATCGGCAGAAAGAAAAATAACAGAATGATAATACCCAACGGCTTGGGCATCCAACCATAGAAAGGATAATTTTTAGGATAAGAGGGCATCGGACTAATTAAAAATATAAATTAAAAATTATAAGGCACTGTATATAGACAGAAGAGGCGGAGGGATTAGAGTCTGGCTTTCACTACTACCATCATGCCTGCTGCTAACCGTTCGTTATCTTCTTTCGATAAATCGGTGAAATCGATTCGTACGGGAATACGTTGCTGAATCTTCACAAAATTACCTGCCGAATTATCGGTCGGCACTAATGAATATTTGGAGCCGGTAGCTCCTGATATAGAGGTGACTTTGCCTTTAAACTCTTTATCGCTAATGGCATCTACTGTGACAAATACTTCCTGTCCGATATGCAGGTTCTCGATTTGTGTCTCCTTATAATTGGCAACGATCCATTTCTGGGTATCAGGAAGAATATAGGTGATGGTCTGCCCTGCCGAAATAAACTGTCCTTCCTCTAATGAGCGACGGCCGAGTTTTCCGTCACAAGGAGCTATTACAACCGTATAGGAAAGATTCAACCGGGCCATTTCGAGCGCAGCTGTTGCTCTTTGAATAGCCGCTTCGGTATTCATGCGACGGTAGGACACTTCATCTACACCGGAAAGAGCTGCTTTTTTTTCTGCCTTTTCGTAGCTTCCAGCTTCTTACGCGTAGCTTCATAATCAGTGACAATCTGTTCAAGTTGGATAGGAGTAGCCGCATTTCGTTTCACGAGGTTCTCATATCGTTTCCGGTCTTTTTCCAGTTTCGCCAACCGTACTTCAATCTCGGCAATAGACGCATCGTAAACAGATGCTGTTGTCTGCGTGGTATTGAGTGTAGCATTGATGACGGTCGCACCGGCTTGCGCATCCTTCAAGGCAGCTTCAGCCTCCATTACGCGAATTTTATATTCACGATCATCCAGTACCAGCAAAGTATCTCCTTTATGTACCTCCTGATGTTCTGTAAAGTAGATTTTGTCAATGTAACCTGAAGCACGTAGATTGATAGGAGACACATATTGTTCTATTTGTGCATCGTTACTAGTCTCCGTCTGGCTATAATTCAAAAAAAGGCAGATCACTTCAATCACTCCCCAAACAATAATAGCCACTCCCAAAAGGCTGACTGCTATCTGCCACCGACGAAGTTTCTTCATCTTTTTTGCTTTCTCCTGATGAGTAGCGGAAGGAAGGTTATTTTCCATTGTTTCCATATTTATGATTGTTATTTGCGTATTATTTGACTAATGATTCTATTTGTCCGGTTAGTTTAAGCAGCATCAGGTTAGTCACCCGATAGTTATAATGTGCGCTGATATAGTTGTTTTGAGCTTCGCTCATCTGCATTTCATCTTGCAGCACTTCCGTCATAGAAGCAATGCCTTCCCGGTAACGGTCGGAAGTGACTGCGTACACATCTTCGGCAAGCAAGTAGTTATCCTTCTGTTTCTTAAAGTTACGCTGATTGTTCATCAGGTCGTTCACAGCATTCAGATATTGAGTTTGCAGATTCTTCCGGGCATCTTCCCATGCCAGTCTTTTGTTCTCTATATCGATCATCGCCTTCTTTATTTTATAGGTTTTATCCAGTCCGTCGAAAATCGGAATACGCAGGGTTAGCCCCACTCCATAGGAACGAAACCATTGATTGGACGGACCGGAGTGGAACCAATGATAACCTTTATCCGTATATGCGGCATATGGCCAGCTGCCTGTCAGACTAAGAGAAGGGATATATCCATTAGTAATGATCGTCTTTTGTCGTTCCGCCAGTTGCACTTGTGATTGTGAAAGTTGAAGTTCATAAATATTTTCCGACAAGCCGGTCAGGGCTACCGTAGTAATGCTATCGGTATTTACCGGTGTCAGCGCGATTTCCTTTTCAGCCGGATAATCCATAATATATTTCAACATATTCAACTGCTGTTTCATCATTGCTTGTGCATTGTCATATTGCACCTTCAGATTTTCCAAATTGATATTGACTCTTTTCAGATCGACTTCCATAGACATTCCGTTATCGAAGAAAGCCTGTGTAATATCTCTCAATTCTTCCAGACGGGTGATATTTGCTTTTATCAGCATGATTTGTTCGGCCGTGACCTGTCCGAGATAATACATCTTACTGATTTGAAGAATAACATCTTCCCTGGCTTTTCCATAAGACAGACGACTGATTTCTTCCATCACTTTAGCTATGGACATAGAAGTATAAAGAGTCTGATTGAAAAGCGGCATCTGCATTTCCAGTCCTGCATTAGCAGAATGTTGCAGCGTCTGCGTTATATTATAAGGAACACCGTAAGATGATCCGTCTGTGACGGACACCGGAGGATCAAAATTGTTACTATAACCGGCTATCGCATTTATTTGCGGCAACAGCTTCGAACGGTTTTCAGATACGCCATACTTACTTCTTTGTATTTCTTTACGTTTTCCTTCTAGCGACAAGTTATTGTCAATACCAATGCGAAGACAATCCTCTAATGTCAGAATCTCTACCTCCTGTGTTTTTCCGTTTAACACGAACAAGAAAAAAAAAAGGAAAAATGAATAGTAGTCTTTTCATAATATATGCTCTATTATTGGCTACAAATTTAGCAGCTTATAGCATAATGAGACTATCCACAAACTATTTGTTTATATTCATATTTTCCTTTTTCAATGGGTAAATGAATGGACAGTCACTCTCATAGATAAAAACAAGAATCCTCTTTCAACCTATCACCTATATTATCAAACCCTTTATTCATCGTATTTTCAGAATGGTAATAGGTTACTGTTGTAGTTTCAAAGCAGGGAACCTTCCTCCACCCCAAAGCATAATAGCATAAACCCATCGGACGAAGAAAAGTCAGGCATTTGATAGACAAATCTCCACCCTTAGTCGATTTTATTTTTATCTGCTCCAGTATCTACTTAGCTTTGAGATATTAAAACAAATAAAAGCAGTAAGAGAAATGAGAAAAAAACATGAAATTGATAGGATTGGCAGTCTGCTTAACATGCTGTGCAGGTTTTATAAATGCACAAGAAGCCTATGAGCCGCAAGAAAGGCAGCAACAAGAAAAGCATCTTCCACGCGAAGTTCTGAATCCAGAGAAGGTAGCAACCCAGATGACAGAGCAAATGAATAAGTTGCTCCAACTGACAGATAAACAATATAAGAAAATATATAAGCTGAACCTGAAAGAGCAAAAAGCATTTTTCAAGGCTATGCAAAATTCGGATGACTATCGCCCGCCAATGGGAGAAGGTCCCGGTATGCGGGGAGGACGTCCGCCAATGGGTGGAGGACAACCGCCAATGATGGGAGAAGATGGTTTCCCGGGCAGAATGGGAGGTGGTCCGATGATGAGCAGAGATACCAATTCTGCCGACTCACAAAAAGAAAGCCGCAGAAACCAAAGAAAAGAAAATAAAAAAGATTCTGACAAAAGAACAGTATGAGAAATGGCAGGCCGAACAAAATTCCGCACGTAAAAAAGCTTCTCAAAGAAGAATGCACAAAGATAATCATCCTGACAAGGGTCCGGACTTTGAAAAAAAAATCTCTAAAACATCACACTTAATATGTTTCTATGAACAGCGTTTGTTTTTCATAATTTTTTAGTGAATGTAAAGTAGCGGCTCTCTTCGTGAGGAAGAGAGCCGCCCTTATTTAATAACCTTATGATACACAACAGGTTTACGTACTATTTCATTTCGCTTAGGACTTCTTCGCTATCTTGCTCCGCTGCGTCCACGCAAGAAGCATAACTCCGATTAACAATAAAGCCAATGCTGCATAAGCAATACTTTCCGTGACGTGTATGCTTTGCGGATCAAACCACATCTCGATGGTATGTTCCCCTGCCGGCATATTTATCGCACGCAAGATATAGTCTGCACGGGCAATATCCACCGGCTGGCCATCGATAGTCACCTGCCATCCCGGATAATATATTTCAGAGAAAACAACAACTCCGTCTTTAGGAGTGGAGGCCTTATAAACCAAACGATTTGGCTCGTAACTGGTTAACTGGATGGTAGATAGTGAATCTTTATATCCTTCTGTCACACCTTTCAGCTGTTCTTTAAACTTCACATCCACTACGGCTGTTTCCGTTGGAAGAATATCGTTCAAAGCATCTATTTCTTCATTTGCATTATTTACATACTGCACCTTATCTACGAACCATGCATTACCGTATGCATAAGGATTCATGACAGGAACAGCCTGTCCTTGCTCACCGGCAGGGAAAATGAAGTATTTTGTATTCAGCATATTCAGTACACGGAATTTGGAAGCGTCTACACTGTCCATCTGTCCGCCGGCAGTAGCCACCGCCTGATAGGTTTCCTGCATTTCGGGCATGATATGATGATCTATCATTTCCTGATAGCGACGGAGCTTCGCTGCATGATAGCCACCGACACTTTTATGCCAGTATGCTGTATTGTTTTCATTAAACGTATTACCGGGGAAGCCTATAAAGTTCAACACACGATAATTTAAAGTAGTATCCTGAAGGATCATCTCATCCGCCTGTGTTTTAACAAACGCTTCCGTCTGCTTGGATTTCGGCACAAACTGTTCGTCATTCAAATAGCGTTTATTGACGCTCCACATATCTACCAAACACAAAAGCGCAATGCCAGCCAGTGTGAAAGAAGCTTTCAACTTCCGCTGTTGATATAAGAATAAAAACAGGCAACCAATCACGATAATAAAGAAACTGCGCCATGCATCTGAAGCAACAATAGCTTTACGCATTTCGGTCAGATTGGCTACAATCGGCGCAAGATGTTGAGCACGAGATTCGGCAGGAAGCACCTGCTCCAAAGTAGCTATTTCTTGTGCTGTAACAAAGCTGGAGGAGGAGACTCCCGGAGCAACCGCCAGAATCAACGCAACACCGGCAGTCAATACCAGAGTAGCAATCACGCCTCCGCGATTCTCTTTCAATTTCAACGTATCCGGCTTGTTCAAAATCTCTTTCAAGGCAAAAATCGCTAGCAAAGGAATGGTAAATTCAGCAATCACCAAAATGGAAGAAACAGCGCGGAACTTGTTGTACATCGGAACGTAATCGATAAAGAAGTCCGTCAATCCCATGAAATTCTTTCCCCATGAAAGCAGAATCGAAAAGATAGTAGCTCCCAGCAATGCCCATTTGAGAGGACCTTTCACAATGAAACAACCTAATACGAACAGGAACATCACAAATGCCCCCACATATACCGGACCGGCTGTCCATGGCTGTTCACCGAAGTATTGTCGTGGAAACTGTGAATAAATACCGCTATACATTGGATTGGCCTTTGCCATAGCAACTTCGCTTTGCGACATCGTAGATCCTGATCCTCCCCCCTTTACATTCGGAACCAGCAACGTCAACGTTTCACCGATACCATAACTCCAGTTGGTTATATAATCACGATCCAATCCGCTACTAGTCTGACTGGCAGCAGCTCCCTCCTGCTTCAATTCACTCTTGCCGCGCATCGTCTCCTTACTATATTCATACGTATGATACAGATTGGAAATATTGATGCAGACTCCTACCACGGCAGCCAGTGCTAAAACCCCGCTAGCCTTGAAGAAATGAGGCAATTCTTTCTTTCTATAAGCATCTTCAAAGTAAGCTCCTACAAAAAACAGGATCACAAACATGAAATAATAGCTCATCTGAATGTGATTCGACTGAATCTGAAGGGCGATGAACAGGGCCGTAACGACTCCGCCCAACAGGTATTTCTTCCGGTAAGCCAGAACGACACCTGCAATCGTAGGTGGTATATAAGCCAATGTCACAAACTTCCAGATATGCCCTGCCGGTATCAGAGTGAAGAAATAGGAAGAGAATGCCCATATCACTCCGCCTAATCCTGCCAGCCAGGCCGATATTCCAAACGCCCGCAAGAGGATATAGAATCCCAACATCATGATAAAGGTCAGCACTACATACTCCGGGAGAAAGAGGCGATAAACCTTCTCCACCCCTTTCAGGGACGTTGTCGAGTCGTAACTCGGAGACATCTGATAAGTAGGCATACCTCCAAAAATCGAGTTTGTCCAGCGCGTACGTTCTCCGGTACGCTCGAGATACTCTTTCGATTCTTGTCCTGCACCGACTCCGGCAGCCGTGTCATGCTGAAACAAGATACGACCTTCGATATCAGCCGGAAAAAAATAGGCGAAAGAAAGAATGATAAAAGCCAGAATGGCTATTAAGTCAGGAAGAAACTTTTTCATTTACGATGAGACGATTTACCATTTACGATTGAAGTTTGAATATAAAAATAAATACGACCGGACAATCTAACATTTACAATTGATAACAGTGGAATATCGATCTCCCTCATTTATCAATCGTAAATGGTAAATCGTCTAATCGTAAATCAAATTAGTATCTATAATGATCTGCTTTATAAGGTCCGTCCACCGATACACCAATATAAGCGGCCTGTTCGGGAGTCAGCTTAGTCAGTTTCACACCGATCTTTTCAAGATGCAGGCGAGCCACTTCCTCGTCCAGATGCTTCGGCAAGCGATATACATTGATATCATATTTCTTGTTGAACAGTTCTATCTGCGCCAATGTCTGATTGGTAAATGAATTACTCATCACGAATGACGGGTGTCCTGTTGCACATCCCAGATTTACCAGACGACCGTCGGCCAACAAGATAATGCTATGTCCATCCGGGAAATAATAACGGTCTACCTGCGGTTTGATATTCACACATTTGATGCCCGGATAATGTTTCAAAGCATCTACCTGAATTTCATTATCGAAATGGCCGATGTTGCAAACGATAGCCTGGTCTTTCATTTTCTCCATGTGGTCGATACGGATAATATCGATATTACCTGTCGTAGTCACGAAGATGTTACCTTCCAGACAAGCCTCTTCCATCGTCACTACTTCGAAACCTTCCATTGCAGCCTGCAGTGCACAGATCGGGTCTACCTCCGTCACGAGCACCCGCGCTCCATAAGAACGCATGGAGTGAGAACAGCCTTTACCCACATCACCATAACCACATACCACTACTACTTTTCCGGCAATCATCACATCTGTTGCACGCTTGATTCCGTCGGCCAACGATTCGCGGCAACCGTACAGATTATCAAACTTAGATTTCGTTACCGAGTCGTTTACATTGAATGCCGGGAACAGCAATTTGCCTTCTTCCTGCATCTGATACAAACGGTGTACGCCTGTCGTAGTCTCTTCAGATACGCCACGCACTTCTTCCGCTACGCGATGCCAGCGAGTACTGTCTTCTGCCAACACTTTCTTCAAAATGGCATTCAGTTCTATTTCATCCTCCGCGTATACTTCCTTATCCAATACGGCAGCATTATTTTCAGCATCATAACCCACGTGGATCATCATTGTTGCGTCACCGCCATCATCTACAATCACATTCGGTCCCTTACCGCCGTCAAAGCTCAATGCCTGCAACGTGCACCACCAATAATCGGCAAGAGTCTCGCCCTTCCATGCAAATACCGGTACACCGGCAGCAGCTATCGCAGCAGCAGCATGATCCTGCGTTGAATATATATTACAAGAGCACCAACGTACTTCAGCTCCTAAAGCCACTAATGTTTCAATCAGCACAGCCGTTTGAATGGTCATGTGCAACGACCCCATAATGCGGGCACCTTTTAACGGTTTGGATTCTCCATACTTTTCGCGAAGAGCCATCAGGCCGGGCATTTCTTTTTCTGCCAAATCGATTTCCTTGCGTCCGAAATCAGCAAGTGTAATATCTGCCACCTTATAGGGCAGAGTAGAGAATAATTCTGTAGACATATTGTAAATCATTTATATATAATGGATGCAAAGATAGAACATTCTGATTAGTAGGGCAAAAGCTATCCGTTTTTTTTTATATTATAATAACTAGGGAGGCTGTCAGCATCTCGGAATATTGTTTTATATTTGCAACAGATAAAACAACTTCTACAACATTCTAATGAATAATAACGAATCTTCTATGAGAAATTACGAAAACAAAACAAAGGAAGATCTTTTGGAAATAATCGAACAATTAGAGAAGAAAATAGATTTTCTTTCCTCTCATTCTTCTTCTGATTCTTCCTCTCCTTCCAAAGAACGTTTTCGTGATAAATATAGTACCCGGATACTGGATGCTCTTCCTGACATGCCCACCGTCTTCGACCATGACGCCAATATCATAGAGCTTGCTTCTTCTCCGGCAACTAATCACGTAGAAGGTATCAGCCCCAACAATATCACTACCACTAACGTAAAAGACATTCTGCCCAAAGAAGCTTATGAAAGTGTCCGCAAGAATATGGATAAGGTGATTCTCACAGGAGAAAGTTCAACAGCCAGACACGATCTTATGTTGGATGGTGTTTTACATCACTACGAAAACCGTATCTTTCCTTTGGATAAAGAGTATCTGTTGTGTATGTGCCGTGATATATCCCAACAATGGGAGGCGGAACAGACGAATGCCCAGCAACAGAAAGAACTAAAGGCTGCCAGAATCAAAGCGGAAGAGTCGGACCGGCTGAAATCTGCTTTTCTGGCAAACATGAGTCATGAAATACGTACCCCACTCAATGCCATTGTAGGATTCTCCAAACTAATCACTTACGCAACATCTGCGGAAGAGAAGAATCAATATTCGGAAATCATCGAACGAAATTCGGAAATGCTGCTGAATCTATTCAATGATATTCTGGATCTGGCATTGCTTGAAGCTGATTCTCTAAAATTCAATATCCGCCCGATCAAATTAATAGATATCTGCCTGCAGCTGGAACAACAATTCTGCCATAAGACGCAAAACGGTGTCAAACTTATTTTGGATGACGTAGATACGGACATGTATACTTCGGGAGACTGGAATCGCATCATACAAATTATAAGTAACTTGCTTAGTAACGCTACGAAATTTACCCCGAAAGGAGAAATTCATTTTGGCTATCGGGAAAAAGAGGATTTTGTAGAGTTCTACGTTAAAGATAGCGGCATCGGCATTCCGGCAGCAAGAATTGCCACAATTTTCCGGCGCTTTGGAAAGGTCAACGATTTTGTTCAGGGAACAGGATTGGGATTAACTCTTTGCAGAATGTTAGTAGAGAAGATGGGTGGACGTATCTGGTTGCGCTCTCAGGAAGGCCAGGGAAGCAGATTCTATTTTACCCTGCCTTTGGTTCGTCAATAAAGATCGATTAAGGACACAAATATCAGTGTCCGGGCATGACCTTACAGGACTTTTACAATTAAATATAGATATACAGAAAACGCGGCTTGTTGGTAACAAAACCGCGTTTTCCGCATATATCTATGTTTGAAATATATTTATTTATTCCTTAGCAGCCGGAGCACTAAGCATTTCTTTATATTTCACCGGATCATTCAGAATTTTCATCGCTTCCTTCAAACCATCATCATCCTTCAACTGCTGGATGATCTTACCACGTTGGTAATAGTAACGCTTGATAATTTCAGTAGCAATCATCTTCTTTATATCAGATGAGAAATAATCCAAGTCGCGGTCAAGATCATGATTCAACTTCTTCTCAAGTGCCTTGAACTCCTCTGAAGCATCATCCATATACCCTTCAAACTCGGCAGCTTCTTTCAACGTTTTCAGAATTTTCTCGCTTTGCTGGTCATATTTGAAATCAGCTTTCTTCACCAACGCTTTAAAATCATTATAATCGGCATCTGTCACCTCAAACTTCTCCGGAGCAACGATGGTAGGATGTTTTAAACAATATTGGGTAGCATAATCGAAAATCAGATTATCGCGTACCAGATAGAAGAGGATATTCGGTAATTTCTCCTGTTTGATAACAATATCCGGCATTACACCACCCCCGTCGCGTACCTCACGTCCGGCAGCCGTATGGAATACCTTAGTCAAACTGTCAGGAATGGTTCCTACACTTCCATCTTCATTACGATGCTTGTAGTCAATAGCCTGTACACAACGTCCACTTGGAATATAATATTTGGAGGTAGTCACTTTCATCGTTCCGCCATAAGGCAAAGAGCGGGGAACCTGTACCAGTCCTTTTCCGAAGGTACGGTTACCAACGATAACGGCACGGTCGAGATCCTGCAGAGAACCTGATAAGATTTCGGAAGCAGAAGCGGTTCCACTATTTACCAATACCGCAATCGGAATATCCAAGTCCAACGGCTCGCGCAATGTCTTATAAGTGTTACTAGCTTGTTTGATTTTCCCTTTGGTCGTAACAATCACCTTTCCACGCGGCAAGAAATAATTCGCAATTTCTACTGCTTCATCCAGCAATCCGCCGCCATTACTACGGAGGTCTATCACCAACGAGGTAGCTCCTTGCTTCTTCAAATCCAAGAATGCTTTCTTGAACTCCTTCGAAGGATTGCCGGAAAAAGTGCTAAGGCTAATGTAACCTACATTATTATCCAATACGGCAGTATAAGGAATCGCCGGATTCTGAATAGACTCACGTACAATCGTGAACTCCATCGGCGTACGTCCACCTTTCTCATTCGGGCGTTCCACTTTCAGCTTAAAACTAGTTCCCGCCTGTCCACGTAACATCTGGCTGACTTCTGCATTATTCTTACCGGCAAGATCCTGTCCGTCAATCTCCATCAGTATATCTCCCGCTTTCAGACCAGCTTTTGCAGCAGGCGTTCCCTCAAAAGGTTCAGAAATCATCGAACGTTTTAGTTTCGTATTTTAAGCAATGTAAGAACCCATCCCACCAAATGATCCTTTAATCATCTGCTCCAGTTCACTCTGATCTTCTTCCGGGAAATATTCCGTATAAGGATCCAGCGTATAAAGCATATTATCGATTCCTTCCCGAATCGTTTTATTCGGATCAATGGTATCTACATAGAACATATCCAGTTCTTTCACAATCGCATTAAATATATCCAGATTCTTTGCAATCTGGAAATTACGGTCGTCTCCACTCTTGAAACTAAAGAAAGCAACTGTTGCTATCACCGCTACTGCAACAATAGCTATCTGCCTGTTCAGCAATTTTTTCATACCTCTTTCAATCTAAATGAGTCGTAAAAGTAGCTCAATCCTTTGTTATTCCGCCAGAATCCTGTTAATATTTAACTTAATTTCATCCCAGCGTTCCTGTGGTATCGTTGTTCCGATTACCTGAATAACATTTCCCGAGAGAATAGAACCTATTTTTGCACATTTATCCAACGAATATCCGCAAGTCAATCCGTATAAGAATCCGGAAGCAAAATAATCACCGGCACCGGTAGTATCCACCACTTTTTGAACCGAAATGGCCGAAACCTTAATTTCTTCTGTCCCTTTGCGGATATAAGAACCCTTTGCCCCGACTTTTACAATAGCAATACTGCATTTCTTGGCAATCACTCTCAAAGCTTCCTCCGGCTCCTTGCCGGTAAAGGCTTTCGCTTCCTCTTCGTTTGCAAAGACAATGTCGACATATTTGTTTATTAGCAAGGTGAAGAATTCCAGATCATTAGCCACAATGTTATAACTAGCCATATCGAGACAAATCTGCAAACCGGCTTCTTTAGCCAGTTCAATGGCATGAAGAATCATTTCGTGGTCCTGAACAAGATAGCCTTCTATAAATAGGTACGCGTAATCTTTAAACATATCCAAGGTCAGTTCCTCCGCTCTCAAAGAAGCCGCTGCTCCCAGATAGGTTCCGAAAGTGCGCTCTCCATCCGGTGAAATAAAAGTGGATGCCACACCGGAAGGCAGTCGGTCCGAGGTCAATAATTTGTCTTCAATCTTATTTTTCTGCAGATTTTCACGAAAAAAATCTCCATAATTATCATTTCCCACTTTTCCGATAAACCCTGTTCCGGCACCCAAACAAGCCAGTCCGAGGATGGCATTTCCTGCCGATCCGCCTGTTGCCAAGTGGGTTTTCATCTGTGAAAATTTTGCGTTAATCTGCTGTAACTTAGCGTCATCGATGAGCTGCATGCTTCCTTTGGGTAAACCCATTTCATCCAAAAGAGTATCATCCTTCAGGGTTGCGAGTACGTCTACCAGGGCGTTGCCCAATCCTATTATTTTGTCCATTCCTAATATTTTTTTTGCAAAGATATTGCATATTTCAAAAAAACCTAGTACTTTTGCATCGCAATTGAGAAAAACATTCTTCCTTAGCTCAGTCGGTTAGAGCATCTGACTGTTAATCAGAGGGTCCTTGGTTCAAGTCCAAGAGGAAGAGCAAAGTTGAAAATCTTGATTGCAAACATTCTTCCTTAGCTCAGTCGGTTAGAGCATCTGACTGTTAATCAGAGGGTCCTTGGTTCAAGTCCAAGAGGAAGAGCAAAAAGAAGCCACCTAGAAGGGTGGCTTTTCTATTTATTCACCTTTCTTATCATCCAAAGGACTCAATAATATATCTTGTGGGATTTGGCTCAGAACAACCATATCTCTAAAAGTAGGTACATCATATCGGTACAAAAAGGAATTAAATAGTGATTAACTGGTGTGGTATTGAATCACAACAGAATTGAATAAATTCTCTTATTGGATATTTATTTTCCATTTTTCCATGTCCCCTTCATCTTTTCTCTGTCTCTCCGATGAATAAGGAATTTGCGGGTGAAGGGTAACAACTTCACCATCTCTTCTCCTGTAGCGATTAGTTTCAAAAATTGTTTCAAGGCTTGAAACAATCCGTTTCACACCGAGAAACACTTCGTTTCACTGCTTGAAACACTTTGTTTCTCGGCGTGAAACATCTAGTTTCAAATAGGGTTGAAACTAATTACGAAATAGCTTTACTAATCTTGCTCAATGGTGGAATCTGAAAGTAGCAATTTGACTTGATTCACGATGAAGAGAAGGTGAAGGGGCGGCTATTCACCTGCAAACTCCTTGTTTATCGGCAATACAGAAGAAAAGTGAAGGAGCTGGAAGAATTGAACATGTTATAGAAAAGAGCATCGAATTGTTCAAAACCCATATGGAATGAGTCGAATCGTCTATTCATAGGAAATGATTTCAATTGGGCATTTCTATTTATCCGTTTGCCTATCCAGATTCGTTCCACTTGCTATTTTTATTTCGTTCCATTATAGTGGAACGAAGTAAAAGTAGCTAATTGAGATAATCTGACTAGGCAATAAAGATAATTTGTTTGGGCAATTAAAAAAGTCTTATTGGCACACCTAACGGAGATACGGTGGCGAGGCATGCATTCGTTTAGCTCAAAACTGTGCAGGAACGAACTTTTTTGGTATAGGCTGCCCTGAAGCACATTACCCAAACTTTTAAACTGTTCCCCGATTTTTCGGACTAATCTAAAATTTATCCCCGCTGATTTGCTACTACTCCAAAGACAGCGGTTCAGTTTGAAAACGGCGGCTTAGTCTGAATATTGGAGATTTGGGGATCAGTTTGAGAACAAAGACGAAAGAATAAGGGGAACCTCCCGGATAAATCCATTAGTCCCCCTCTGATACTGGTCGTACCTCATCGTTTCTTGATAAAGGCAAGTAGTTACACATAAATGTAATGTTTTCGACCTTTTAGCCGTCAGACCACCACTCCGTCCCATTTGACTTGCCTTTAAAGTTTAAATAACATTAAATCTTGGCGAAAAATAGCAAACCACAACCAACTGGCTGCTATGGATTCGCCGTGACACTTCATTTGTTTAATGAAAAAATAGACGAGGCAGTCCTACCGTTTGGATATAAACCACCTCGTCTTGGGGTCTTAGCCGAACCTGTTTATTTCTCTATCTTCATTCATTTCAAATCGGTTTATATACATGAAAGAAGGAAGAATACCATAAGAGATGTCCAGCCGGATGATTTCTTGATTGTATGGCAATGCAGCCAAGAGAGGTATTCTCAAGCAAATCACACGATTGCTTTGAGGAGAAAGCGGGCATATCTTTTTGTTCTTTCCATTTATAACAAATGATGGTTTGCGCCCTATTGCAAACCCTGTATATACAAAAAAAGCGGTAGGGCATTTGCCTATCCGCAAGCGAGGGAGTCGAAGCCCTATACGCACAAACAGGAAACACCCCCGCATATCGCAAGGAGCATTTTACTGTTTCATGTGCGTATTTGAATTTTCGACTTTTCGCTTGCACAGAAATCAGCTAAACGCTTTTTTTTCTTCAAAAACATAAAAACATGTCGATCTACGACAGTGCAAATATAAGAAATTATTAATTCATTCGGTTCTCAATCTCGTTTTTTTTATAAAAAGTCATCTTTGAGAAGCCCTTTATACATTCTTGAAACAAATTTAAGCCGTTGCCAACGTCAATATACTAATCCGTATATCTTCTACATCTACCAGGCAGGAAGCACATGCCAGAGTAGTAGAGCCGGTAGTCAACACATCGTCAACTATCAATATGTGTTTACCTGCAAGTGTTTCGGGATGCTGAAGTTCAAAGATACCTTCCACATTATCCCGACGTTCAAACACAGATTTACGCGTTTGCGTTTCCGTATTTTTCTTACGTAATATTGATTCTGTATCGATGGGTATTCCTGTTACAGCAGAAACGCCACGGGCAATCCACTCACTTTGATTATAACCGCGAATTTGCTGTTTTTTCTTATGAAGCGGTATGGGGATTATCACATCAATTCCCTGAAAAAAATGGGAAGACAAAAGTTCGGCAGCCATATACCGCCCCATAATTGCACCTATTTCCTTTTGTCCACCATATTTCAACCGATGAAGAATCAACCGGAAGTCGCTTCCTTTCTCATAAAAGAAAAAGAAGTAGCCCGTTCCAAAGGGATTTGTCCCCAGAAGAGCCGTTCTACCGGATTATCTTTTCGAAGATGATAATTAGTACGGGGTAGATTGATATTACATACTGTACAGATACATTCTTCTCCCTTTGCTAACGGTCGGCCACAAACAACGCAGCAACGAGGAAATAGCAAAGATAAGAAGGAACTAAGCCAGTCTTTGATAAGAAGTGTGTGTTTCATAATAATAGCAATTTGAAGTTGCAATAGCACCTACATATTCAATGGAGGGACTTCTGCTAGGAGCTTCTGAAAGAAAGGATGAAGATTCCCGTTCGTTGCGATAATATGATGTCCTTCTATGAAATGATCCTCACCATAAAAATCAGTCACCTTTCCTCCCGCCTCCTGAACAATCAGTGCTGCCGCAGAATAATCCCATTTTCCGAGAAATGCTTCCATCCATGCATCAAAACGCCCAATAGCTACATAGCAGATTGCGGCAGCAGCCGAGCCATTCATTCGAATACCGCCCACTACTCCATAAAGCTGATCGATGAGATGAAGAGCAGTCTGTTTATATTGCAGATGATTATAAGGTAATTCTATAATGACAAATGCATCTTTGATGTCCTCAACGTTCGACACATGAATTTCTTCGCCATTCATAAACGCTTTTCCGCCTTTCCAAGCATAAAAACATTCATCCCGGCAAACTTCATAAACGACACCTAAAAGAAGTTCGGTACGGCTACGTAAAGCGATGGACACACAATAAGGAGCCTCATCATGAATATAATTCGTGGTTCCATCCAAGGGGTCAATCACCCAACAGTAGGGTTCATCCTGATAAGTGGCAGAGCCTTCTTCTGTAATGAATCCCGCTTCAGGCAATAAAGCAGTAAGGGCTTTCACCACTCGCACTTCAGATTCTTTATCCACATAAGACACATAATCGTGTGCATGTTTTTCCACCACACGCTCACGACGGAAGTTCTTTCGTTCTTCTTTTAAAAATATCCAACTTCGGTAGCAATCCGGCATACATCAGCTGTAAGTTGTTTTAAATCTAACATTCTATCTTTCATAATTTAGGCAATCCGCAAATCAATGCCAAAATTATTACTTTTTTTTGATAGAAATAAGAGTTTTCCCGGAAAAAGATAAGTAATTCCAAGGTATACTCTATTGAATTACTTTTTGCACAGTAAATCTATATTCCGTAACGGAATAATATTTCTCATGAGGACGCAACACACAGGATGGAAATTCAGGATGATGTGGCGTGTCCGGATGATGGATGGTTTCCAATATCAGACCACCATATTTCTGTTGTGGACCACCTTTAGCCACAATCTTTTCTGAAAGCCCGATACCGGTATAGATCAACAAGCCGGGCTCTGTAGTGTAAGTTTCTAATTGACGGCCACTTTGAGGTTCCGTGACAGTTGCAGCATAACGCAAATCTCCGTTATAATCACGAAGTATCCAGTTAGCCGAATAACCACCCATAAGTTTCATGTGCTCATTAGAGAGGTGACACGTTCTGCAAAGCTATGAGGAGTGCGAAAATCTAAAGGTCCTCCTACTACTGATTCAACCGAAACCGGCACATACCACGGAGTATTTACCGTAACTGAATCCGCATTAATTTGTACGATATGATTTAAAACCGAACCTCCGTCATAACCCTGAAGGTTAAAATAGCAATGTTGCGACATATTAACGATAGTCGGCTGATCGGTAACTGCCTCATATTCTATACGCCAAGTATTGTCCGGAGTCCAGTAATAAGTGACTTTACAGTCCAAATTACCAGGATATCCCTCCTCGCCGTCAGGACTGCAACGAGTAAAAACAATGCCAAGCGTATCAGAACAATTGACCGGCATCGCTTTCCACATGACACGATCAAATCCCTTCACACCGCCGTGCAAATGCCCGGGATGTCCGTTTGGAGATTCATTGCACGAAAGTTGATACCGAACAGAATCAATCATAAAATCCCCACCGGCAATACGGTTAGCATAACGTCATAATAAAGCCCCGAAAAAACCGCTCGGCTCCAGTCTCATAATCCTTTAGGTTTTCATATCCAAGCACTACATCTGCCATTTTTCCTTCCCGGTCCGGCACCATAATATTCGTCACACGACACCCATAGTCAATGACCTTGAATTGAGCCCCGAAGCATTGGTCAGGGTATATTGAGTAACGGTATCACCATCTTGAGTAATACCATAAAACGCTGTTTTCATTCCAGGAATAACTTCACATTCCGCACAAGCAGTAACAAACACAGCTAAATACAAAAAGCAAAAAATCTATTCATCTGACATTCAATAGTAAAGAATAAATATTTTATCGAATAAACAGCCACAAAAATGCAAATGCAGAAGAAGATAAGATCTCTCTTATTCGTTTGAGCGCAATACTTATTTGTGTCTCTACTGTTTTTACAGAAATCCCGAGACGTTCGGCAATCTGCCTATAAGAAAGTCCCTCCTTCCGGCTCAAGGAAAATATCTCCCTACATCTCTCCGGAAGCTGTTCAATTGCCCGATTCACCACTTTTGTCAAGGCATCAATGTCAAAACAATCTTTATATTTCCTTTCTTCCAGTTGCTGGTTAAACCAATTCTCTAACAACTGATGCCTGTTTTCCTCATCACGAAGATAGTTTAATACCCGATTTTTGGCAGCCCGGAAAAGATAGGTTTTTATATAGGTTATTTCAATACAATCTTTATTCTCCCATAGTTTGAGAAACACCTCCTGAATAATATCTTCTATGACTGCTACATCATGCGTATAGAAGTTGAGAAAACAACAAAGTTGTTCATAGTATGTATCGTAATAATTTCGAAAGGCTTGAATATCCATCGTTCCCGGAATTGTGTTTATCAGTCTCACAAATCTACAAAAAATATTTTTCTTTCGGAATACATTTTCGTAAAGAGAACCATACCCTCAAAACACTTTCTAATACTAAAACCGAAATCACATTAATTGCACTAAACAAAGATGCTGATAATGAAGCGGATCATACAGATTCTTTCTAAATATAAATCTGTATGAATCCGCGTCCAAATGAGCTTTACAAGATCGTTCAGAATTGTCTTTCTGCAAAAATATTCAGAGCATAAGGATCACTCACCGCTGCCTGCTCAATATATTTCTGTGCCAGCTTCGTATCACCGGTGTAGCGATAAGCCAGCGCTAGTAAATAACTATAATAAGCATTCCTTTGCTGTACGGCACGATCGCAGAAACTTATAAAGAAAGGAGTAGTGGCAAAATAACCCGCATCAACAGTCTTCATGCCTTCTTTCCAATCTTGCAGTTTATAATTGATGAGCATATCCCCCTTGAAAGGCATACCCGTTTCACGATAACAAAGTGCCTGATAAAATGGCAATTCCGGTAAGTTCATATTACTAAAATAATCTACCTCAATACCCGTTATAAAATCAAAATTCTCATTGGCCTTGTCTTCCTGCCCCAAAGATTTCAAACAGATTGCTTCATAATATTTAAATGGAACCAATCTAACGATATTCCACAAACCTGCTCCCAGATTTTGAGGCAGAGTTTGCGCAGCCTTAAAACAATCAACCGCTTCTTGCATTTTATTTTCTTTCATTAATCTACGCCCTTTCAGGAAATAAGCAAACATATACTGTTCTGCTACGGCATGTTCTCCACCTTCAGCCGGGACAAAGTTACGTCCCCTAAGAAGTTCTATTGCCTTATCCTCCTGTCCTGCCATGTTATAAGCTCGTGCCCATTCAAGCATAATATCATCGCGGCTAATTACAGACTTATGATTATTCAGGAAAGAAATACGTTCAATAGGAGCAACTCCTAACTTACCCATTACATAGACCGTTTCAAAAATCAACTGTTCGTCATTCGGCTTCAAGGATAATGCCTGCTTCAATAAGGGTAACACTTCATTTTTACGATCCATGTGTGAATAGTAAGCGACAGCCAGATTTCGTGCAGCACGATAATCAGTACCGGACAAGCCTTCCCAAAGAGCGACTGCCTTCTCATAATGTCCTTTGGCGTAAAGGGCACATCCCAACAGCAACTGCGCCTTCCGACTTCCCCTGTTTTGCCCAATGAGACAAACTGTTCATTTCAATTCGCCGACTTGGGAAAGCAATCCCCTCCGTTGCCGAATCATTCGGAGAACCGCCTTTTATATCTGCATATATGGCAGACAGACTAAAAATCAGAGGCTCGTGTGTTTGCAACATCTCTATCAGGGAAACAGCCTCTTTCTGCAGATTAGCGACAAGCAAAGTTTCTATAAGATCGAGACATACCTGATTCTTATCCGTCCGTATCTTTTCCATAAAATCCCGGGCACTAACTTTACCGGTCAGCACACCGAAGTAACGTGCCAAATGATTAAGTTTATCATTCGCTTCTACAGACAGATATTGACGTTCCGATGCTTTTTTATCTCCCTGCAAATAAGAAGCATATATCATCAACGCATTGGCTACAGCATTATCTTTATGATAAGTAATGGCAGTAGTAAGATGTTGAACAGCCTTGTCATACTCCAGCTTACGTATGTCAAGCATAGCCGCATAAGTCATGGCTGAAGAAACATAAGCACTGCTCCATGCCGCTTTCCGGAAATAATCATAGGATTTCTCCTGCTCATCGAGCGCTAAATAAACATGCCCTAACAAATAGTACAGTTTCCCATTTTCAAGACGCGTATTGAACCGTGTCAACACTTTTTCCGCCCTCAAAAGATATTCCAAAGCCTCACTGTAAAAAGCATTGCGTAATTTTGCTTCTCCTAAAGCGATCAATGCAGGAGCAAAATTCGGATCACGTTCAAGAGCTTCTTTATAATAGCTCTCTCCTTTAGTGGCAGGATCACGGTATTGGTCCACATGCAAACCTTCAAGATACAACAAATGCGGACTTTCAACCTTCTTGACATTCGGCATATCCTGTGTTGTATGAGGAATATTAAAAGTATCGTGTTTCTTCACTGTATAAGACATTAAAACAGTTCCGTCATTAGCGGTGACATCTATTGAATATCCCAACTTCATTCTTACATCCGCAGGCAACGAATATTCTTCTCTGGCCTTGATCGTCGCATTTCCCGAAAACAGCACCCGATCGCCCCCTCTGACCGTAATCTTCACATTACGAGTCTTATTCAACTGCACTTTAATTGCATCCTTGACGTATATAGCTCCTGTGGTATTTGCAAAGTCCGGCACCCCGATTTCTCCGATCGGGAACCAATATTGCGAGAAGGTTTTAGTCTCCATCGGTTCAAGCCATGTAAAATCCGGCTGATTGTCAGAATAACTGCCTGCCATTAACTCACAATAGGCTCCATCTGTATCCGTAAGAGCATTTTCCCAAGACTGGGACAACTGATTGTACGCCCATGTGAACATTTTCTTACCGGGTGACACATGATGATCTCCGATGTGTACAACCCGCATCTCCTGCCCGTATCATAACCGCCAAAGAAATCATACTGTGATGCCGCACTAAAATAAGAGGTAGGCTGAATCGTATTCTTATGTTTGCTTATATCAACTGCACCGTCATAACGAATACCATTAAATATCCCCGCCGCATTTGTTGCAACCGGATAAGTGGTAACCGAACGTTTGTAATGGAAAAACACATGGCTTACATCGTGCGGAAAGAATATCTCATAATTCTTATTCGAAGGTACCGCCACATTCTCCCACCATAAAAACGAATGTCTTAACGGTGTGATATTCGACAACTTGACTCTCGTTTCAAAGATAGACTCACCAGGATTAAGCACAATACCAACCATGCCTTTCATCCGGTCTGTCGGATCATGTTCCGAAACCCAAACAATCACTCCTCCGCCCGGCAGTTTTTCTATCTCATAATCAGTAGGCATAAAAGACGAAGCCCGATGATGAAAAGGCCAGTTAAACTCCAGTCCACCGGAAATCCATGACCCCAATGCACCGATAAGAGCAGGTTTTATGACATGGTTCTTATAGAAAAAATCATATCCATTCGTTTTATCTTTGGCAGCATATATCTTACCACCAATTTCCGGCAATATTTGAAGTTCCAAATATTCATTCTCCAATTTGATTAGTGTATATTCCTTATCCACTTTTTTGTTCCCGATTCACTTTCAGAACGATTTTATTAGGATAAGGATTGCCACTCGACCGTTGGTGTACCCGGTTTTCAGCAAACATCGGCAGTTCTTCACGTTCGGGTTCTGTGTATGTCGGAATACTGACTTTACTTACAGACACCTTGACCGATTGCGCTTTCGCGCTTGTAGTAAGAAACAAAATCAGAAATAAAATATTGAAATATTTCATGAATGCATGTATTATTATGATTAAAAAATATCTTTCATTTTACTCTATCCTGACACAACGGACAGATGCTGCCGAAGCACGGTCCAGACCTGTAAAATTAAGATTTGCATTATTATAATAGAAGTAATAAGCTCCTGTTGTCCCCGGATTACTAGTCCATTGATACCCCCGATATTCCTGATAAGCAATTTTATTAGCTCCCCTATCCAGATAGCCTCCTGTCCGGAAGTAAGAAGTTTGCGAACCATCAATCACAAACAGATGCCCGTAATTATTATCACATTCTGTTTTTGAAGTAAAGATAAATCCCTGATAGCAATTCTGATCGGGCACACAATAACCTTCCGGACAGGGGTCATACACTGTCTTTACATTCTTAGTCAAACCGTCTGAATTTCCCCACAGTCCGTTATTCCGCCATTCATTATGCCAGTCATTCGCAGAAAAAATTCTTATATCAGGATTGGATATAGTATAACTTACTGTTCCCACTTCAGCAGAAGTGGTTGCATTTGCGGTCAGCTCCTTGTTATCCACAGTTGTCGCACTCGAACGGACAATATCAAGCGGACGCGGGAACGGATCTTTGCGCCCCCACTGATACCATGCACCATAAGCATTCTGATCTTTAGGAGTAACAGAAGTTGCACCCAAATTACGATCCATCATTTTGAATGTTCCCCGTTCCTCATTAATATAGGTAAGATCCGATGCTTCAGTCACCCAAATATGGAAAGACCATACATTCTTGCCCGATGCATCTCGAATAGCCACAAGGGCATTTCCTTTCACGCCACTTACAGGAACTTTTAAAGTAGTTCCCTCCAATGCAGGAACAGCAGAAAGAACATCTCCTGATGAAGACGAATTCGTTTGTGTCCACAAAACAGTTGCAGACACAGCCTTATCTACTAATTCTCCATTGACATTCACTCTCGGGCGATTTTCATAAGTATAATCTTCTGCCAATGAATAATAAGGTGTGACATCTATTTCAAGTGTTCCTGCAGATGCCGTACGATAACAGTTTGCCTTACCATAATACAATGTCACCGGCAATAACTCCATCGGTTTGACAACTCCGGCTTCAATAGTGAAAGCACCCGGAGTCGCTTGTTCGTAAATCCGTCCGGCAGCATCCGTTATGACGAAAGTCAACCCTTTGGTATAATTTACCGCAGGAAGAAATAAAACAAAGTCTGTATGAGCCGAGGGATTATTATCTGCAGAAAGAGGTACGCTTGTATCACAAGTAACCAATGCAGTAGCCGCAGCAGAAGGAGTGGAAGACTTCCGAAGTGATACGATTCCATCCACTGCATTGACATCAGCTATACCCGACACCAGTTCTCCGTCATTACCGCGTACAGCTACAGATTTAACACTAATTCCCATTAATTGATAATCAGTCAGTTGTATCCGTACTCCACCACACAGATTCTTAAAAGAAAAGGCTTCACCATCAGAGGCTGCCGCCATCGGCAAAGATGATATTTCACTATCAGCATTGAACGCACCCATCCATTTCTGTCCGGCAAGTGCCGAAAAGTCAACAGCAAGTGTCGTACCTTCAAGCTGGCTGGCTGACGCAGCCGACGCCGGATAAATAGCATATCGGATGACATCATCTACAGAAGCGTCCACCGGATCAAAAACAGCGGTACGAACACTATTGGCAGTAGTAGTATAAACAGCTCCATTCGGTGTTGAAGTGCCAAACAGCCGTATCTCATCATTTTGGGTCCAAACCACATTCATGGATGCATTAAGAGACGTGCGTGTTGTGGCGGTAACAGCACAAATGGCCGTAATGGATTTTTCTCCTCCTTTTACGGTCGGTTCCGGAGAAAACGCCTCGTCATCAGTTTGCACACAACTACCCAATGATAAACCAATTACCAGAAGAATCAGAATTTTATTTTTTTTCATGGTCTCGCAAATTTAAAATGTTATCATTATTTCCATGTACCTTCCGTATCGCCATTATTCCAGGAAGGTCCGGTACCGGTATCTCCTTCCCCGGTAGAGGTTCAGGGTCCGTAGCAGCTTTTAAAACGATTGGCAACCATTTCTCATAATTCGTAGCAGTCAGTCCAGTAAAGGTATCACTACCATTCTGATCGTATAAGGTAGCATTAAACATCAAACGGTCGGCTACCACCCGAAGTAAAGTCCGTGGAATAGCCATTTCGACTACATATCCCTTATCGGCTGCCGTATCGCCAAAAGTTCCGTGAACCGCACCCTTACAAGTTACTGAAAAATGACTGCATTTAATGGTATATTGAACTGCATCCGGAATAAGAGAGATTTTAAGAGGGGTTCCGGTAGCATCTCCACCCTGAAAAATCAATTCCATGCTGTCGTCTGTAGTCAAGTCTTTATCAAGACGTTCCACCAGACAATATACATTTTCTGCATCATAAGCAAAAGCGGAACACGGCTTGTGTAGTGGACACACTTCCGATAAATAGCGCATCACTGACTGCACTCCAATCCGAGTTGTCGGCGTCTATCACCGGTGTCATTCCGGAGGCATTAATCCGATGATTCAGAACAAACTGTCCAATCTGAATACGGGCAGCATCTTTATTCTCGCTATTGACAAAAGTAGCAGGCATGGCAGCTACAAGAGTATGCGGGTCAATAATTTCCGTTGCTCCCCAATATCCTTTTCCACTGAATGGCTGATACGTTTCTCCCCATTGGGAAGCCTCTGCGTTACCCACCTGCATGGTAAAGAGAGAACAAGCATTGTACGACAAGACAGTCTCTCCCGAGGGGAATTGTACCAGATAAGGTGCTGCAGCCTTCTGCACAAAATTGAGTTTACGGTCCGAAGGCCCTACTTCATCTCCGGTCAATGGAGCCGAAGCCCAGTTGTCGGAGCTCCACGCCATTGAAATATGATAAACGTCGCCTTCATCTCTGAAACGTGTTTCTGTAGCTACTGCAATCTTCGTCGAATTATTTAATTCGCGGGCAGAAGGCATCTGATCCGAATAAATTTGCTTGCCCGAGCCATCTATAGCCAGTCCAGTCTTTTGACGGATCACCTTTCCAACGACCGTCCATGTCCGCCCATTATCCATAGAACGCAGCATGGCAGTCCCCGAATCGGCTGTGAGAGGCTCGCTATCCGTAAAAATAGACCTGTATTTCACCCGAACGAAGTTGTAATGCATAAGGTTCCCAAGTCGTTCCCTGATAAATAATCTGGGCAGTCGACCAGGTACGTCCATTATCAGAAGAACGCCTCATCATAATACCATTACTCTGCGGATCGACCCTGTATCCCTGATTCAAGCGAAAGGAAGCGAATGCCAAAATATCCTTATTTGCCAGAACGACTGCATCACATGATGAGAAACAGCGTGTATCACTGGCACCGGAAGTTTGCCGGGCACTTTCGCTCTGAAACAGAGGACTGGATGCATTCTGCCATGTAATCAGATTAGTACTTAACGCATAATAGACATTCCAAGCCTGTGGTCCCTGCTGGTATAATAGCAAATAGGTCCCATCACCTAATTTCTTGATACGGGGATAAAGAGCATTCACAGCCGACAATGCCGGACTTTCCAAAGTCAGCAACCGGCGATAGTCTAATTCGAGAGAACTATTCCCCCATTCATCCGCATGAGAGTTCACTGCTACATTTTCACTTTTATTGAGCGACTGAATAGAGGTAATCTCTCCAGTGACCGGTTCAGGGTCAGGATTTGAATTAGGACGCGGATTGGGCCACTCATCCGTTGAGGTATAAGATGTACAAGCAACGAGAAGCCCCATCACTGTTACCAAAAGGTATCTATGAGTTTTTAACTTTTCATCATATTCATTCTTTTATTTGTTCAATCCGTTATCGATCAGTTTGAAGTCATACTTTTTATAAAATCAATTTCTTGTTGACTATAAGGTGTACCATCCAGACGGAATATATCATGAAACCAGATTTCAGGTTCCGGATCTCCGGCCTTGCTCGACCACTGTAAATGGAAATTACACTTTCCTGCTGTCAATCCCCAACTGATGGCACCTACCTTTTCACGCTTAAGAATCGGCATTATTTCTTCAAAAGTTGAACGGGGGCGTCCCATATACTCCTGGCAGATAACCGGACGATCAAACTGCTTCATGAAAGCGATGAATTTTTCCATTTCTTCAGGTCCGTAATAACAGTGAAAGGTCATAACGTCACAATTCTCACCCAGAAAACTGATAATCGGCAAATTACTGCGTGTGCCATGTCCTCCGGGATAAATCCATATCGGAGACGACAGCGGTTGCGAGGGATTCACCTCACGTGCCCAACGGAACACTTCGCGCAACAATGGCATACTGTGTGCTTTCTGCTTGAAGTTTTCCGGTTCGTTATATAAACACCACAATAAAATACGATCATCTGCTTTAAAGGTAGTCATCACATCTTTCACGTAACGTTCCAGACGCGGATACGTTGACGGATCATTGACGGATGGCGCTCCGGGACTCTGTATCCATTGAGAGTTATGAACACCCTGTACAGAAGCCGGTTGTACACCGAGTTTCGGACTCTCAAAACGCCCGCCATTCGTAAAGAAAGTGACGATGGCACGCATACCATGTTTCTGACAGATACCCAGAAATGTATCCAGTCGTTGTTTAAACCCTGCCGGATCCGCTTCCCACACCATATCATGCAGGAATATGCGTACCGTATTGAATCCGAGTTCCCCGGCACGTCCCAACTCCAACTCCATGGTTTTCGGATCAAAAGTCTCCTCTTGCCACATCTCAAACTGATTGATTGCCGTAGCAGTAACGTAGTTGATACCCACCGGCCATTTTTGAGATGCGTACCATGCGTTTGCTTTTTCCGTCGACCATCTTTCAGCCCGTTGGGCGCAGCCGGCTGTTGTCAATAAAAAGAGAATTGTTACAATCAGTATATTCAATCTATTCATAAGAAATCAAATTAATTAAGTTGTTAATACCCAGGATTCTGGTCTTTTGTCTGATCCAATGCCATATTATAATTAAATTCATCGGTAGGGATAGGCCACCAGTAGGCTGCATCTCCCACTTCGGATAAAGCCGAAATACGTCCGGCAGCCAAAGCTGCTTCTGCAAGCTTTCCACAACGCTTCAGGTCATTGTAGCGTTTACCCTCAAAAATCGTTTCGTAGCCACGCTCCTGCAACACCAGTGCAAGGAAAGCATCTTTACCTGCATAATCAGCCAGTTTGTAGTCTGAAGAAGAAGCTTGTGTCGGTTTCTGTCCGTAAGCACGTCGCCGCACCATATTCAATTTTTCCATGGCATCATCGGTAGGAGCTCCTTTCCAGCGACAAACAGCTTCTGCATAATAAAGCAGAATATCAGCATAACGATATACCGGGTTGTCATTGGAAGTTGTACTGCTCCCTGTCCATTCCGAATCTCTGAATTTCGAGCAGACCATACCCGTTTTAGTCAGTGCATTGAGTGTTCCATTCTGCGTTTGTTTATACAATCCGAACTGATAGCGTAAATCATTCTGGTCCCAATTCTGAATAAATTTATTCTTCTGATAATCGGTATAAATTCCTACAGCTCCCATATTCACGAAAGGATTGGGCTTGCAGAGATACATATAGGCGATGGTCGATCCACTATCGCGGTTGAACTTTATATAGAAAATTTCTTCAGAAGTGGCATTAGCCGTATGACCGTAAAGGTCGAGGAAATCATCCGCTTTGCCAACCTCAACCAGAGAATATCGTTTGGATGAAATAATTAAACCGGCTGCTTCAGCCGCTTCTTCATAACGACCGGCATAAAGGCAAGCTTCTGTTTTCAATGCCAATGCGGCATAACGCGAAGGACGTCCGGCAGCTTTAGCCACTTCCGGCAGATTGGATGCAGCATAATCGGCCTCATCAATCACAAACTTCCAGATATCAGCTTCCGGAGTGCGGGGTTTATTAAAATCATTTATGTTCTGTTCATCGAAAAAAGGAACGGCGCCCCAATTCCGTACCAGCCATGAGTAGGCGAATGCACGTAGAAAACGTGTTTCCCCAGTAAGGTTGTTATACTCCTGTTGCGAGAGTGGAGTATTACCTATACCGTCAAGAATATTATTGGCAAAACGAATGGCACGATACAACACCGCCCAGCTATCTTTGGAGAAGCCCACCCCACCACTGGTAAGCCCGGTATCATAAGCTGTGGCATAGTTACCTCTTCCAATGCAATAATCCGCCAGTCCTTCTTCCAGAACAATCAGATAACGGCTGAATCCCGGATCACGACGGAGTTGGAAATAGATGGAATTGATAACACTCTCCACTTCTTTGGCATTCGCCATAAAAGTCGTTGCATCCACTTTCTTCGGATGTTCTTCCAAAGAGCCCATATCTTCACAGGATGTGTTCATTGCCAGGATCATAGCAAAAGCGGCAATATATATCAATAATTTTTTCATAAGACATCAGTTTTTTATATGTTAGAAAGTGAGTCGGCATCCAATCGTATAAGTACGGGCACTAGGATAACAATACGAATCTACCCCTGAATCATCGAGCTTCCGCCACCATTGGCATTTATATCCGGATCCCAGAAAGGGTAGCTCGTAATAGTAAACAGGTTTTGGGCACTCACATAGACACGGGCGCGCTTGATGAATTTGCTACGGGCACAAGGTACATCGTAGGCCAATTCGAGGTTTTTCAGTCTGACGAAGCTGCCGTCATAGACAAACCGATCGGACATTTTATAGGAAGTCTGGTCGAGATTGGGATATTTTGCGGTAGGATTCTCGGGGACCAGTGATTGTAGTACACCTCGCGCAACGTATTCCCGTTATATCCATAATCATAAGCTTGTGCAGCCATACTAAGCGAATATATATCATTACCTATTGAACTCTGGAAGAAAGCGCTTAGCGTAAACCCTTTATAACTGACTGCTGTAGTCAGATTGACCAGAAAATCAGGATTAGGATCACCGATGATGGTCTTGTCTGCTGCTGTGATGGCAGGATCGTCATCCATATTCTTATATACAATATGACCGTTCTCATCATATCCATCTTCAACATATCCGTAGAAAACATACATTGGCTCACCCACACGCATCAGATTGAGCTGGTCTTTCAGAATGGTGTTATCCAATTCGCCACCGAAAATATCCTTATCTTCCGAAAGAACTAACACTTTGCTGCGATTGAGCGAAAAGTTGACACCCAAATCCCATTTCACAGCACGATCAATAATCCGCCCGTCGAGTTGCAACTCAAAACCCGAGTTACGGATGGAACCGATGTTACGCAGGGCAGTGGTGTATCCACTTGAACGAGGCATCTCTACATTGTTCAACAAATCAGTCGTTTTCTTCCGATAGTAATCTGCAGTCATGCGGAGGCGATTATTAAACAGGGACAGATCAACCCCCACATTAAACTGTGAAGTTGTTTCCCACTTCAAATCACCGGTGTAGGTATCTGACGGAACATACGCCACTGTTGTATTCTTATCGAATACTACATTTTCCGTCCTCAATGTGTTCTGCGTAGAATACGGTGAGATGGCAGTGCTACCGGTCACTCCGTAACTCAAACGGAACTTTAGATCCGAAAGCCACTCTACATCACGCAGAAAAGACTCTTGCGAAAGACGCCAGGCCGCTGCTGCTGAAGGGAAGTATCCCCATTTGTTTCCTTTACTATAACGTGAGGAACCGTCAGCACGAAGACTGGCAGTCAACAGATAGCGATCAGCATAATTATAGTTGACACGTCCCAGAAATGAGAACAAGCGCCAATCTGAATAAGAAGATGTCGGCAGCCCCTTAACGGTAGCTGCATCCATGTCATAGGTTTCGGTCACATCACTCAAGAAGCCTTCGGCCGTACCCGTTCCCGCAGTTTTCGATGTACTCTGTTCGTAGGTAAAACCACCCATCACACTCAAATGGTGTTTTTTTAGAAAACTCTTATTATAGGTTATGATATTATTACTTGTGATACCAACTGTTTCTCCAAATGTAATAGAGGCAGCTCCTTGTGAATTAGGGTATTGCAATGACTTATAATAATCTTTGCGATTCTGGTTATTGTTAACGTTGGCAGATAACTGAATTGAAAGTCCGTCTATCGGTTTTATTGTCAATGAAGCATTTGCCATAATCCGGTTGGCGTACCATTTATTATCCACTTCTTTCACATAAGCCAACGGATTTACCGGTGCAATCGGTTGTGTTTGGAAGTCATTCCAGGTTCCGTCGTCATAATGAGGTGTCGCTGTTGGCGGCAGAATCAGTGTAGAACCGATAACAGACGTTCCCCGGCTACCTCCCTGCGAATTCATCTGATTATGATTGGAGCGGCTGAAAATCAAGTTGCTCGACACGGTGACATATTTTGATATATGATAATTCAGGCTCGAACGGATAGACATACGTTTATAGCCACTTTCCTTCACGATACCTTGCTGATCGAAATAGCTGGTGCCTAACGTTCCCTGAACTTTTCTGTACCACCAGAGACATTCACAGAGTGGTCGGTAACAAGTGCATTACGAAACAGTTCACGCTGCCAGTTGGTACTATGCCGAGTAGATTTAATCTCTTCATCGGTATATATCGTCGGCTGATTATTAATCGCTGCTTTTTCATTCAGATAGCTCATATATTCCCAAGCATCGAGTAGCTCAAGTTCTTTAGCCAGACTCTGCACACCGAAGCTGGCATTGTATTCCACCGTAATCTTCCCCTCTTTAGCTTGCTTCGTCGTAATCAAGATGACACCATTGGCACCGCGCGAGCCATAGATAGCAGTTGCGGAAGCATCTTTCATCACTTCAACAGATTCGATATCAGCCGTATTAATCATATTAATGTCACCCGGAAATCCGTTGATAATCCAAAGCGGTTCATTGTCACCCCGAATAGAATTGGAACCACGTACCCTCACTTGTATTCCGGCTCCCGGCTGGCCATTAGTTTGCTGAATCTGTACGCCTGACACGCGTCCCTGTAATGCTGACGCAACAGAAGTATTTGCATATTCAGTAATGATATCGCCTTTGACGGAAGCTATCGAACCGGAAAGGTCCCGTTTACGTTGTACGCCGTAACCTACCACTACTACTTCATCCAATGTCTCTGTATCTTCTTCAAGAACGAAATTCATTGAACGTACTCCGGGCACCACCTTTTTGCTCTGTGGGGCGTAACCTATAAACGTCACATCAATAGTGGCACTTTCTGGTACATTCTGCAACTCAAACTTTCCGTTAAAATCGGTAACCGTACCGTTGGTGGTACCTTTTACCAATACGCTCGCTCCGATGACCGCTTCTCCCTGCTCATCTTTCACCACACCCGAAATCGTCCGGTTGGTCTTCGTCTGCACCTTTTGTAAAACAATCTGTTTGCCTACTATTTCATACGCAATGTCACTTTTATCAAAGGCCTGTTTCAGCACATCCGAAAGATATTGAGAACCTCCTTTCAGGGAAACAATACGTGACAGAGGGATAGAATTATCGAACACAAAAGTATAATCTGTCTGTTTTTCAACAGCTTGTATCAGATTTTTTAAAGAAATCTGCCTGGCAGCGATATTGACTTTAGTCTCTTTCTGCGCCCATGCGAAGGACTGGAAAGCAGGCTGCCCAAAACAAGAATGCTACATAATATTTGTTTTAGCTTCAACATTGTAAACTCATTTAAGGTTAAATAAAGGAATTAATTATTACCTTTGTCTGCATAAAGCAAGGCGATACCTGTGCCATCCGTCTGACGGATAGCATACATACGCAGGTTTTGCTCTTCGGACGTGGAAGATGGCACTCTTCTGCGTCCTTTTTTATTCTTCGATTACTTTCTTCCGGTTATGCTCACCTCCTCTCCGTTAATAGTGTATGTAATCGGAGTCACCCGATTAATGATCTCAAGCATCTCTCGCAAAGATTCTGTTTTAATTGTCATCCAATAACGTTTATTTTCCGGTACATCATGCAATTGAATTTTGATGCCATACCATCGTTCCATTTTTTGAACTATTTCCTGCAGATTCTCATTTTCAATTTTCAGCTTGCCCAATCGCCATACGGATTCTACTTCAGCATCGCAAGCCGCCAATTTACACTTCTCCATTTCACGCAAAGGAATAATGGCTTTCTGATTGGGTTTCATATCTGCCAGCAGCTTGTCCGTTAAAGCCGAGACAACCGTCACGTGCCCTCTAAGCAGTACAACTTCCAATTCTGAATGGTCTCCATATCCATTGACATCGAATGCCGTACCATGAACCAACACTTTCACATCACCCACTGATACATCAAACTGCCTCTTACTGTCTCGCACCACATCAAAAAAGGCCTGTCCGTTCAATTTTACAGAACGGCGGTCTTTGGCATAATCCGTAGAATAGGTCAAAGTAGAACCGGAATTCAACCAAACTTTAGTGCCATCCGGCAAACTGACTTCAGCTTTCTGGCCAACAGGAGCTGTAAATGAGACTAATCCTACTTCTTCCTCTTCCGAAACCAGCAGAGAGAGTGAGAAGCCCAACACCAGTGCTAGCATAGCAGCAATTCCCACTGCCCGATACAACAACCGCCGCGTGTACATCTTCACAGGTTTCACCAGATTCAGATTACTCATTATCTTTCCCCACACACGTTCTTTATCAGGAATTACCGGATGTATTCCCGCATGAGCTATCTGCCAGCTCTCGCACAGTTCCTGAAATTCCTGTTCGTGCCCGGCATCAGCATTCCGCCATTCCATGATTTCTTTCTCCTCCTGCGGAGAAGCAGTTCCCAATAGATATTTAGATATGATAATATAAATGTCTTCCATATTTAAATGTGTTTTATAAGCTCTTTTATTAAATAGACCCGTAACTTTTGAATTACCCTGAAAGCATTCGACATTTTTTTCATAACACTCACTAAACAACTCTATTTTTTCTCATTTAATGCATAAGTCAATGACTTTACCCTAAAAGAAAAATCACCCTTACTACGATATATTTGTAGTAAAGGTGATTTTAGTAAGCTCAAGGCTTTTCGGACTACTTTAACTATAGCCAATTATTAAGGAAGCATCTCAAATTCAGAGCCAACCCTCTTGATTCTTATATAAAATACATATTTTTTCATTCTTCCATTATAATAACCTTACTTCTGAACCACAATTTTCAACTTACAGGTACGTCCATAGAGTAATGCCACACCGTCATAAGTGAGTCCGGTTATGCCAGCTCCCGAATAGGCTGGCCCCTGGCTTCCTACCACTCCTGTAGGAGTAGCTATTTTACATCCTCCGGCAACTAATGCATCCATATCGTTTGCGGCTTCAATAACATGAATGACACCGTATTTGCCCGCCGCAGTAACAAAGGCAATATAAGAACCGTCTTTTTATCTGCAAACTACAAGGATCATTCGGATATCCATCAGACGCATTGATTCTTTGCATTAACATATCAGCACCTACTTTAGCTATACTTTCCAACATATTCAACGCCTCAAAAGTATGAACGTCCGAAGCCGCATTTGCCATCATCACATCAATACCAAGGTCAACAACCTTATCATCAGGTATAAGGGTAAACAACGTTTTGTTGGTAGCAACACCTGCCGGTTTGATCCAGTCATTCACATCGTAAGCTCTCCCTATCGGCCCTCCATTAATTCTTGACGCACTAACATAAGAGAAACCTCTGTTTTTAACGGCAACAAAGCTTGGATTTCTCCATATATTGATGAAAGCAAAGTCTACGCCGTTTGCCTTTGAGCCATATCCTTTAATTTCCTTCAAGCTTAATACATGCTTTTGCACACCCTCGTATCATTATTCCCTCTATGGAGAAAAAATATAAGGTTGATCCGGTTCTGTCGAATGTTCCCATTCAGGCGCCATTTCAATATCGTTGAAAACAAGCGCAACATTATTGTCAACACCCTCAAGACCTTCGATATTGATAATCTTTTCCTCTTTCAACCCCTCTATATCTTCCACCACAATCTTGATTCCATTGGTCTCTTTATTGTCTACGACAGTTTTCAGGATAAATTCCATTTCCAACGGATTGCCTGATACCGGAATAGTCGTATATTCCTTCAGGTCACCCAATACTTTATTACACAACGTATGTTTTATGGACTTAATGCCCACAGCAGAACGAATCACTACAGACAAAGAAACCTCTTCATCAGGTACTAAAACAGGGAAATCTGATGGTTCTGTGAATATCTGGGATGGAAGTTTAGTTATCTTTTTAATAGGTATTACCTTTTGTGCCGTTTTTGTCAAAACGTCCGTCGATGTTACCAGTATCCCGGCTGCTTCACGCGTATTGACCTTGACATTCAAGTCAAATTCAAGTGTCATATCAGTTTGCAAAGTATCTATCTTTAAACGTTGACGTTCAGTCGCGTTTATCTCTTCATATTCTCCATTCTCATCCATCTTCAACAAGGTAGCATATATGCTATGTATGCCCACAGCTGAAAAACTTCTGGCAGATACAGTCACCGTCGAGTTATACTCCACCACATCTATCTCGGAAGGAGAAGTTAGTTCTACAGTAGGTGGCGGATACGCGTTGTCGTCCGAATAATCAGACTTACTATCACTACAATTTGTCAACAACAAACCCCATGGAAGGGCAAGTATCAGGATCATTATATTTTTGATATATTGCTTCATGACCGTTCATTTTTATTTTAAAGATTCGATTTGTAATTGAAAACAATGTAAATCTCCGCTTACACTTGTTTCGGTTACCCCCCTAAAAGCCCATTTGTGTGAAGTCAGGACAAATATACAATACTCGGAGTCTCTATTTCTATTTTCCACTTCTACGAAAGAATAGGTATCAGAAGTTAAGTTAGAAGTAATTGCCGACTCAAGATTAGGCAATAACGCACGTTTAACAGTGCCTACCAGAACCGTCTGTTCATTTACCTTTTTCTTGAAAACGTCGACAGCCGGAGCTATCAGGTCTTCACTATTTAATGATACAGAACAGAAGAGCATATCTATTCCGTTCACTGCTTCTGTTTTTGTTTCAAGATATCTGCAATCGTTTTTTACTACATATTGTGTCATTTCAGAAATAGTAGAAGGAAAAAGAACCGTACTGCCGATTATCTTTTTCTCTCCGTTACTATAGCTGACAGGTACAAACACCGGTACTTTCTTACTCTCTCTAGCAGTCTCCGTACCCGTATTTATGATTGCAGTTTGCCCATAGACAGCGTTCGTCCTGTCCAACAATGCCACTGCATGAACAGTGTTTCTGATAGATGACGCCACCTCTTTATAACTACAAGAGCTAAATAAATTTTGCTCTGACAAGTGCGCATAAACTAACACGTTAGTAGTTCTGAACCGGTTCCATTCCGGAATTTCTTCTCCCTTGTTATCCTCATCACTACACGAAACGAACAGGCAAGAGATGACACATATAAATAGCAGATATAGATAGTTTGATTTCATATTTCATTCATTTTACAAATTCAACTTCAGCAAACAAAGCCCTGTGGTCAGAAACTTCCGGATTAGATAAAACTTTAAACGATTTCACTTTCCACTTATTCTGTGGAAGTCCGAATATATAATCAATCTTGATTGTCGGCTGATCTGCCGGATAGGTGAATGTATCATCACAGATTCTCTGCCAGTTCTTCATTACCTCACAAATCACATTAGAGTCGGTCCGGGCATTAAAATCTCCCCCCAGCAGTGTCGGAGTATCTCCCGTACCAATCCGCTCATTAATCTGTTCGGCCATCGCAATCCTTATCAGGTCTGTCGAATGATCCAGGTGAGTCGTTCCTATCCTGATTACGTCTGAAGTTCCCGGTTCCTGAATATCTACATATAATAACGTCCGGGGTTCTTTGGCTCCGTCTATACCTTCAAAAGTTTTGTTATTGATATAAACAAAAGGATATTTTGAAAGGATAGCTACTCCATATTCTCCACCCCCAGTATCCATCGCTTTCCCGAATACGGAAAACAATCCCAACTCCGCAGCCAGTTGAGTGGTGAAATCTTGATTTTTATTCCTTTTTGTGTTGTAATCTATCTCTTGCAACATTACAACATCCGGATTGTATTTCCTGATAAATACAGCATACTCCTTCACCGAGTAACCGGTCATTTCCCCGGACATCCGGCAATTATAGCTCATTATTTTAAGAGCCTGCGCATACGTACTTTGATACGCAAAAAAGAAAAGGCATACCCATACAATGGGCTTTAAAAGTGCTTTCATAAATTTGTTTTTGTTATTAGATTAAGTTTACTTATTCAACGGTATATGTATATTCTGATATTTTTTTAAAGCTAACCGGTGTTATGGATTGCATCACCTCCAACACATAGTTCAAATCGTTCCCTTTACAAACGAAGTCGTACGTAAACGAAGCAATCTTTTCGTTTTTAACTGTAATCTCTATATCAAAATGCCGCGAGAGTGTTGTAAGCACCTCTTTCAATGATGCATTTCTGAAAATAAGCCGGTTACTCTTCCAACTCGAAGCATCATCGTGATATCTATCAGTTTTTATTTTTATTACATTACTCCTTTTTTCATAAACTGCAGTTTGTCCGGGAAGCATTTGCTGCATAGGCCTGCGGCTTTGCACATGCCCGATATTTATACTTCCTTCGTCGAGTGTAGTTTTAATTACCTTATCCGAAGCGTATGCTTTTACATTGAAACACGTTCCCGTCACTTGTATTTTCACATTCTCGGCAAGCACCTGAAAAGGGGATTTCTTGTTTTCTGCTATCTCAAAATAAGCCTCTCCTTCCAGCGTAACATTCCTGTTGTATTTTGCAAACTGTTCCGGATAGGTCAATTTAGAATCGGCATTTAACCACACCCGGCTACCATCAGGAAGTAATACGAGTAGCTTCTCCCCTTACAGCACAGACCTCCCCGATAAACAAGGTTTGCCTCATTATGACTTTGATAGAAATTATATCCTACACCTATCACAAGCAAAACAATTGCACAGGCTACCGTCCACTTAAAGAACAATGGCATCCTTATTCTCCTGTTCTTTCGTTTTTCTTCCCGCATCACGGCTTCCTGAATATTCTTATAAATGCGATATTCATCAAAAGGAGGCAATTCTCTGTCACCCAATTCGAGCTGTTTGCCTTCTATTATCCTCTGAATGTCGTCATCCATATATTTCCCGATGCCGTCAACTACTTCAAAGTCCAGATTTGTATGTTTCTTTTTTGATTTCATATTTCAATATCTATTAGTAATACACACTGTTACAAAAAAGTATTATACAGACTACGTTAAACCGTGTTAATTCAAAAGAACGTTCCATATCAGCAAAAAGTGATAAAACTACATCATACAAAAAAGCAACAATAGGCTAAGCTCTCCCACTGTCGCGCGAATCTGCTTCAAAGATTGGCTATATTGAAATTTAATTGTATTGATCGAAAGATTAAGTTTATCAGCTATTTCCTGATTAGAGTATTTTCCCGAAACTTTCATTTCAAAAACCTTGCGGCGTTGCGGCGAAAGTTGCTCAAGAGCTTGCTGTATGATGTTCATTTGTTCTTGTTTAAGGTTTTCGTTTTGAGAATTGTCTTCCAATTCCAAAACCATTGAAAGACAATCCTCAAGCAAATAGATATTTTTCTTTGAATCTCTCAACGTATTGAGCAGATCGTTCTTCAACATCGTAAAAAGGTATCTGTTTATGGGTTTTGTCTCGTCGATCTCTTCTTTTTTCAGCCAGAGTTTTAAGAATAAGTTCTGCACAGCATCTTCAGCCAATTCTTTATTCAGCAGATATTTAAATGCCAAAGAAAAGGTCTGCGCCGCATACGTCTTGTATACAATACTAAATGCCAGCTGGTTCCCCTCTTTCAGAGCCTTAACCAAAGCTTGGGCTTCATCCTGTGAGTATTTCTGGGACATCTTAATCATTTTAAATATGAAAATAAAAAACTTATTATATTAAGTCCTTATTTTCAAATATATTAATTCTTTCTGATATAGCATGAATCGCGAGCAACAAATGAAACAGGTCTCTTATTTATTTCACCAGTCTTTGATATTTGCTGAACAAAAAAGTGGAGAATGATAATAATCCGTCAGTTGTTGAATGAACATCTTTTCGAACATCCTTCCGATCAGTTGCATTTACCCAACCTTCTTCTATTTCTTTTAATTCATCTTCAAGTTGCTTCTGATCCACCTCTACACCTTTCTCGGCTGCTTTGATGAATGTATTGATATACACCTCCCAGCGTTTTGCATAATAATCTCTTATCAGTCCTGCCCACGAACGGCTGGCATAATCGTTCAGGCTTCCTCCCCAAGTAGTAATCAAGTTGCGAGCGTTCTTTTCATAATAGTCTTTCAACTGGGGAGAATCTCCCATCTTCCGCGCATCATCAATCCATTTATCCAGCGAACAGTAAGGATGAAAGGCATTCAGTTTATCCAAATCATTCAATATCTCCTTCATTTTCTCGCCGCAAGCTTTCAAAGCCTGATAATCTTTAGCTTCAACCATCCTGTCAAACTCCATTTTCACATCAAGAAAGTAGTTTCCAAGCACCTGTCTGCCTACAGTAATCAAATCCAGACGAAAAGCATCTCTCCGGTCAGAAGGTGCTTCGTTCAGTTTTCTCCAAACCTCTAGTAGTTCAACATTGCTGTACACATTACTTGTGCGTTTTTCACTGTTCTTATTCAATACAGGGCGATACCCGGGTAAAGTACCCAATGTGCGCGGCACCTGTACATAAATGTCATTGAATAATCGTTTCCAAGCATCGCGCACAGACTGCGACACACATCCCACATGTCTGTCAGCCAGACATTCAATCCATTTATTATCATCTACATTCAGATTCCATGCTTTCTCAAGAATGTATTCGTAGGGAAACTGCATCACATCCAATCCTTCCAGCGTAGAGCCGATTCCTTTAAGGTTACCTCCCCCGTTAATAAGAGCATTCTCAAGTCGTTCGCCACTTTCTTTGACGTTCCCTGTCAAAGTCGTGTTTCCCCCGAAATTGCCCAGATAACACCAAATATAGGGCTGATCATGAAAATGCTCTGTTCTTTTCCATAATTCAACATTTTCACAATGATAATCAAGTAATATCATTTTATTCTGTGGCACTCCTGTCAGCAAAGCCTTCATTCGCTCGGAAGTCCATTTATCTTTATCAAAATAAAACATCCACGTCATTTGCATCCATTGGGCTTTGGGATCGGCAGCCGTCAATGTAGCGTACATATCCGAAGCTATCTTCCGCAAATATTCGGGTTCGAAACTGGGCGGGTCAACCTCATTGAAAGGATCTAAACCATAAATATGATCGGTTCCGAAAAGTTTTTTTTGTTCATCAAGAAATAGCTTCTGAATTTTCGCAAACAGAGCATCGTTAGGGTTCAGAAAATTACAACGGTATGCATCAGCAAAGCCTGCCCATTTGCCCAAATGTTGAATATCAGCCTCGGGATAAATCCGTTTTAAATCGGCAGGTACATGTCCGGCGAAGGCTGGTAATACGGGCTTCATATTCAATTCACGCTCACGTGCGAGTATTTTTTTCTGCAAGCTTACCTGGTGTTCCAGCCATTCCATCGGCAACGGACCGTTCCAACGATCTATGTTAGCCATCCGATGCCAGGGCAGATACGGCGGTCCCGTGAAGTAAGAGCGTATTTCGATGTCCGACATTCCCATTTTCGACCAGACTTTATACCACACGGCTTCTTGTCCAGTAATTGCCAAAGGCATATTTATACCATTAAGGGCCATCCAGTCAATAAAGCGCTCCCATTCTTTCCATTGCCACCAAGGCATCGTATAACCATACGTGCAGTAATTCAGGAAAAAACGAGTATCCACTCTCGCTTCCGAAACCACCTTCTCACCAACCATCGGCAATTCTTCAGGGATTTCAACGGCTATATCCGCATACCATGACACTGTAGTGAGACAGTAATATTTCAAGTAATGGTTCAGTCCCATCGCCATTGAATTGGCGTTGTTTCCACCGATTACAATTTTATCTTTTACGGACTCTATTGTAAAGCAGTCTTTCTCTCCTTTCAACTTTTGAAACTGAAAACTCTCGATGTATGACGGCAGCAAACGTTTCAATAATGCTTCCGCAACAGCTACGTCTTTGTCTTTAGCCTGAAGAGCCAACGACATAAGCAGCATAACCAGACACGTGTATACACTTTTTCTTTTCATTCTGATTTATAATTTTATATAGATTTTTCTTTTTAACAAAATATATCCCAACAGCCCATTGAACAAGAGGAAAAATACACCGTACATAAATGAACCGAAGTAATTTCCGAATAACGGGTTAAGCAAATTATTGAACACTGTTGTATGAATATGCCAATGCACAAGCAATCCTCCGGCTATGCAACTAAACACATAAATTACAAGCGGATTCGCTCCAAATGCTTCGAAAAACGAAAACCACTTTTTATTCTGCTTCACATCAATGATATAAAGCAGCAATGCCAATGACAATGCCGCAATCCCACAAGTAAGCAAAACGAACGAAGGAGACCACAAACGTTTATTCAAAGGACAGGCATAGCTTAACAAATAGCCGGCAAACAACAGCGTGGTACCTATAAGAAATAGATTCAGCATCCGGCGGTCATTGTCTTTAATATCGATGATTATCTTTCCGCAAACAAAACCGATCATTACTTGAGACACAGCGGGAATCGTACTAAGTATCCCCTCGGGATCGACAAACTGGCGGCCCTGAAGATACATGTGGTTAGATCCTAAAATAGCCGAATCAATCATGCCGACGATATTATCCGCACTCTTTTCAAATCCGTTTCCAAATAACTGAAAAATAAAGTAGACAACCAGCAAGATAATAGCTAATGGCATAAAACGCTTATGCGGTATTGTTACAGCCAATAAGGCTGTAATGCCATAACAAATCCCAAGCCGTTGCATAACTCCCATCAACCGGAGCTGACTCAAATCAAAATAGTTACCACTATCGATTGATGTAATGAACCACTCCATAACCAGACCTATAAATATTAATAAGAGACTTCTTTTTATGATTTTCGCAATGGCCGGTCGACACTGGAAGTTATACTTACACAAGGAGATGTAGGTCGAAATACCCATCAGGAACATAAACATCGGGAATACCAGATCGGCCGGCGAAAAGCCATCCCACTTGGCATGTGCAAAAGCGGCAAAGTTATACCCGCACTTTCCTGTATTGTTGACCAAGATCATCCCGGCAACAGTAATACCCCGAAGTACATCAAGCGAAAGTAACCGTTTGTTCGGATTCATAATATTTGATTCTTTTAATTACTTATTATATATAAAATAGTCGTTCCGGCAGCTAACACTATCCCTATAAGCGATTCATAAGGTATCAGCTTCAGACGTTCCTTAAAATTGAGTTCGCATACGCCTCCTGTCGCATGAAAGAACGAACCATGTGGCAAATGGTCAAGAACTGTAGCTCCGGAATTAATCATAGCCGCTCCCCAAACTGCAGAAATGCCTATAGCCAATATCGTTTCAGCAAACGAAGAAGAAGCCAGTGTTGCTCCGGCTGTTGTCGATGCGGTAGCCGCCGACATCAACGCGCCTGATATAGGAGCAATCAATGCATCACTCATATGAGCATGATCTAATCCTGTAAGAATCCAGTCTTTCAAAGAAGAGTTCTTTATGATGCCGGCAATAGTTCCGGTTCCTATCAGCAGAATAGCTACCACAGACATCTTTTGCAGTCCATATTCTATACTCGGAAGAATGTTTTTCCATTGTTTCATACAGATAGCACCACATAAGCCACCTACCGGCAAAGCTATCAAAGGATCGATATTGATTCCTGCCGCAGGACGTAATGCCAATAAAACAATCGTAACAACAGGAGCAATCAGACTGGTTCTTAACGAAGGCAGATTTCTCTCTTCCTCTTTATCCTCTGTTTGCATCATTGTTTTTTTGTTTTTCACTGTTTGAGGCATCAGACGGACAATAACAAAAACAGTGAAAAACAAACCGATCACTGCCGGTAAAATATTGGCAAACATTACAGCCGATAGATCTGCATTAAAATTTCCGGCTGCTATAATGGTGTTCGGGTTAGGTGATATGATATTTCCACATTTACCTCCCCCGATCATAGCAATAAGCAATACAGATGGAGACAGGTTTAGACGCTTGCCTATCGAAAGAGCCACCGGCGCAACGGTTATCACAGCCACATCAATAAATACGCCTACCGTACAAAGCAACATCGTTGCGAGTGCCAATGCCATAAATACCCGTTTTTCACCCATTTTGTTTATAATCGCATTGGAGATGACCGTGGTAGCTCCGGTTTGTATTAATATGCCTGACAAGACTCCGGCTGTCAGAATCCGCAATACCGCCGGGGTGACCTCTTTCACTCCTTCGGTCATCACCGTTACGGTCTCATTTAAAGATAGTCCTCCCAACAACCCTCCGACTATCGCTCCGATAATCAGACTGTATGTCGGAGAAAGCTTTCTTATGATTAACAGTATGGATAATGAAAGCCCGATTAATGCGCCTATCGCTGTCATTGAGTATTATTTAGTAAATTGTTTTATGATTCTCACCACCTGTCGCACCGTTCTCTCTATGTTTTCTTTCGTAAACTCCGGTTGCATCGCCTCTTCAAGTGTTACCGGAAAAGGTTGAATAGGCAGTACGGCAGTAAACCCCATCCTATTAAGCGCTTCGGTGGCTTCGACCGCTCCCCCCAGCGCTATCACCGGAACCTGACATTTCTCACCGACACGTAAAATTCCGTCCAGCGCCTTTCCCATACCAGTCTGGCGATCCAGTTTCCCCTCTCCGGTCAGTATCAGGTCTGCCTGTCGGACGACCTCTTCGAAACGAAGCGTTTTCAATATAACTTCTATTCCGGATTGCAATTCTGCATTCAAAAACGGAAGCAAGCCGCCTCCCATTCCTCCGGCTGCTCCGGCACCGGGAAGCTGCGATATATCCATATTTGTATATTCCTTTATCACCTGTGCATAATGCCGCAACCCATTGTCCAACTCTATCACTTGCAAACTATTTGCCCCTTTTTGGGGAGCATATACATAGGCCGCACCCTCTTCTCCAAAAAATGGATTACTAACATCACAGGCAATCGTAAATTTACTTTCCTTCAATGCCGGATTTAATTGGGAAATATCTATTTGATGAACTTTTATCAGATTTTCACCGACAGGCTCCAACTCACCGTTTCCACTATCTAAGAAACGTGCACCTAAAGCCTTCAGCATACCTATTCCCGCATCATTCGTAGCACTTCCGCCGATCCCGATAATGAATTCCCGACACCCGCGTTTTAATGCGTCAGCAACCATTTCTCCAACTCCATAAGTCGTAGTCTTCATGGGATTTCTTCGATTTGAATCAATCAATGGCAGACCGCAGGCCGAGGCCATTTCGATAATAGCCATCGCACCATTGTTTACGATACCATACGATACTTCAATTGGCTTCATGAATGGATCATGCACCCGACATGACACCGTTTGGGCATGAAGGGCAGAGCATAGAGCTTCTGTAGTCCCTTCGCCACCATCAGCGATGGGGAAACGTATAATCTGACAGTCGGGTAATTCCTCCTGAATCGCTTTTTCGGCAGCTTTCGCTATCTCGAAAGAACCGACCGAACCTTTAAACGAGTCGAATGCCAATACAATCTTTTTCATAAAAGCTATCACTTATTTGTTTTCTCTATTAAACTCAATGCAGCCTCGACCGGATCATCAAACGGAGTTGTACTGTTACTCCAAGGAGATGTAATCCATTGCTCCTCCCATTCTCGGATTTTATTCCGGTCTTTTGTGAAATAGAGCTGTATACGAGGGATATAGTAGTCTTTAATCAGCCCGCTCCAGAAACGGGCAGCATAATCCTCCTGAATACCACCCCAACTTGTAATCAAGCGTTTGGCATTTGCTTCATAAGCATCTTTTTCCTGAAGAGTTGTTCCGCTATTGCGCGCAAGTTCCACCCATTCTTCTAATCGATATAAAGGATGAGAGGCCAACAGCCTGTCAACGTCCATCAACAAATCAACAGTTTGTTGCAGATTACGTTGCGCTGCGAGAACACGATTCTCCGAATCATCTTTCAGGGCCTGCTTATAAAAATTTTCAGCTTTAGCCGCTACATAATACGAAACAAACTCTATGAGGTCGTTTCTGTATAATTCAGAGCTTTTCAGTTCGTCAGCGCAACTAGCATACAAACGTATAGCCTGCAAGTAATCATCACTAAGGTCGATTTTACTGATCCGCCGTTGATCGGGTATTACGGTTTGCCAGGTAAAACGGGGGTATGAATATAAAGAACTATATGCTGTTTTCCGAAAAAGTTTCCAAGCTTCCTCCATGGCATCGGGATATCCTCCATAACGGGCCTCGCAGTATATCTTCATCCAATCGTCCAGGTCGATACTATCTGATGACCATCCCATATCGGCTAACAGTTCGTAAACAACCTCATTGTTTTCGAGTCCTTCAGGGGCAGAACCGAACCCAATCAAGTTACCTTTATTTGCGGCACGTAATGCTTTGACCGAGGAACTAGCATACATGTCCAAGTCTCCTGTCATGGTGTTTTTCCCGCCAAAGTTGGGTACATAGCTGAATATCCATTTCTTTCCGTAAAATCCATCATGTACTTTCCATGTTTGTTCGGTGCTCCATACCCATTTCGGATAATCATTGCCCAAATCAATGATAATCATTTTATCATCAGGTACATTGCTTAACAAGGCTTTAAGCGATTCTTTATCCCAGAATGAATGTTGATATCCGAATGTCCATCCCTGTGTAACCCAAACGGCATCCGGGTTTCCGGCTGCAATTGATTTATAGATCGTTTCTCCATACTCGGCCAATAACTTATATTTCGCTTCTTTATCTTCCTTATCAATAGGCAGCTCCATCTCGTTAAAACTATCCGAGAGATAATACGTATTTTCTCCAAACTCTTTTTCCCACTCTTCGACAAACAGTTTGCCTATCTCTTCGAAAAAAAAGGTGAATCCGGTGGCAATACATAGGCGTTGTACTCTTCATCAAAACCACCCCACCGCATGTGCCGGAATTGTGTGTCGGGATGTTTCTGCACAAATCCTTCCGGCACGAAACCTGCAAACGCAGGCGCTATGGGCTGCATACCCAACTCGCGCATACGGGTCAGGATTTGATGCTGCAAAGCGATTTGGTTCTGTTGCCATGCATCAGATAAGGGACCGTTCCACTTGTTCAAATTGCCCATGCGATGCCAGGGAAGGTGTGCAGGGGCAGTGAAAACTCACGGATTTCTTCTTTGTTCAATCCCATACGCAGCCATACCCGTTCCGCAATGGCTTCGCTGGCCACGGTAGCCAAAGGGCATATTTACGCCATAAAGAGCCATCCTGTCAATTTCCTTTTCCCAACGCTCCCAGTCCCAGTAAGGAGTAGTGTAGCCGAATGTACAAACATTAAGGAAATAGCGCAACTCATAAGGGGACACTTGTTCATACAATTCATAATCGGGCCACGGCATCACCGACGTTATATGTTCACCGCTCCATGTTTTCATACTCTTGCAGGCCTCTTTCATGTACGTATGAAAAGCGTAACAGATAGCAACGGAGCTGCTTCCCCTTAGGGTAAGCCGGCCGTCGCTTGCTATCACTTCGAATATATCTTTACCGTCGGATGGTTCGATATATTCAAAGTGGATAGACTGTGCTCTTTCCCCAATCTGACGTTCTATTAACTGTTTGGCGGGGGTGATAATATCCGTCTTAGGCTTGTGGCATGAGCAGAAAAAAAAAGCGTTATTGAAATCAGTAAATACTTGATTATTGTATGTATCATAGAAAATCATAAATGTTATAAGTGAGTATCAATATTTTTTCTTCGATGCTTCTTTCACATATTCCAGTTCCGTAATAATCGGTAAATGGTCTGACAAAAGCGACTGAACAGTTTGTGTACTAATCACACGCCATCCTTTTTGCGGGTAAGCAAACAAGTAATCGATCTTAATCACAGGTTTCCATGCCGGCATTCCAAAATCATCGTTACTCGCAGCAAACCAGCTATCCATACCACGTATTGCCTCGGAGTAATGACGCGCATTGAAATCGCCTCCCAAAATTACAGGATATTTATAATTCTTGAAATGACCGGTAATGAATTTTATTTGCTCCGCCCTTGTTTCTTGAGAGTTGACGTCCAGATGCGTAGAGGTAAAAACAATGGTATCATTACCCATTTCGAATAATCCCTCCAGCATGGCCCGCCTCTCATGCTCTTTGACCGGATGGGGCAGCATTATCTTTTGGACAGAAATATATGGATATTTACTTAACATCCCAATACCGTAATAACCGGTAGAATAATCAATCGTTTTTCCGTAAAGCCCAAACATCCCTGTATGATAGGCAAGTTCGGATATAAAATCCTTCCCCTTCTGATGCGGGGTACGCTTACGGTCTGTTTTGCTATCCACTTCCTGAAGCGCCACAAAATCAGGATTGAAGGATTTGATGTGATGAGCAAGTTCCTCTAAAGATGCCAGTTCGCCAAATCTCAAATTATAGGTCATTACCCGTACCCGTAGAGTATCTTGCGCATAGGCAACACCCAAAGTCAGGCATAAAAACAATAATAAATATTTCTTCATTGAATACATGGTTTCTATTTTTAAATGATTACTTTTCCCAGCCCGGATTTTGTCCTAACAGAGGATTCTTCTGACGCTCGGGATTAGGCACGGGCCACAAATAATGTTTCGTTGCGTCGAAGTAGCGTGCTCCGCCTTCCGCAGTAGACTTTTCGTAGATAACATCACCAAACTCATCTACTCCGGTATCGGGATATGGGTTGGCGCCCAAATCATTCATACAAACTTTCAGGCTGGGACCGGTGATGGCACGTCCAAAGCGAAGTTCGCCTTCACGCCAGCGCATCACATCGGCGTATCTTGTTCCTTCACCTGCCAACTCAATGCGACGTTCTCTTCTCAATTCGGTTTCGAGATCCATCCCCCATGCGCTAAGTTCGTCAAGGTTCATACGATGCATATTCACACGATCTCTAAGTCTGTTGATGGAGTAATCAATCTGTGTTTGTGTCAATTTCTTGCCTTGTAGTTCGAAAGTGGCTTCGGCATAAATCAGCAAGATTTCGGCAAAGCGGATGACATTGAGATTCCCATGTCCACCCACACTTGAGCGGGCCAAATCAATATCGTTATACTTTTTCAGATAGAAACCTGTACGGCTATTTGCCCCCACACGGTTATTATCTTGCAATGAAGCAAAACGAGGCAGATTAAATATCTCGTTGGCCTTATCCGTATCAGGATCACCGTCATCTCCTCCCGGCCATTTGTCACCCGGAGCATATAAAGTCATCTTCATTCTAGGATCTCTGTTCTGGAAATAATCCACATAATGCTCTTCAGGCGACTTGTATAACGATGAGGTCTGCACACCGGTCTTTTATAATATTCCAATCCGGTTTTTGCCGGTTTACCGTCTGTACACAGATAAGCATCCACTAACGACTTCGTTGGATTGAGGCGTATATAATCTGTCGGACTGCAAGTTTCATTAGGCAGACTTTGTGTACGGATTTCAGGTACAAAAAAGGCTATATACGATGGCTTCGATATTTTTCGGATCATTCTCGACATCCCCTTCGTGATGAAATAGTTTTTCGTATTCATACAGGCCATAGGGACTGTTTTCGATGATATATTCACTCGTTTTTGCAGCCAGTTCCCATCTTTCGTTTTGCAAGGCAATACGTGCCAATATGGCTAAAGCGCCCCAGCGGTCAAGCCTTCCCAGTTTATCGCCCGTATACCTTTCTTCAGGCATGCGCTCTGCCGCCCATTTCAAATCCTCGACGAGCTGGTCGATGACTTTCTCTCTGGGAGTACGTTCGATATATGCATCTTCGGGCTGGATGACTTCTCCTACCCAAGGTACATCACCCCAAAACACCGTGAGGTAAAAAGTACATAAGCGCCCGGATAGTTTTTACTTCTGCGGCATAAACGTCCTTCTTTTTTGAGCTACCTGCGCTTTATTATAGTTGTCCAGAAAATTATTGCAGCGATAAATATAGCTATACGCTCCTGTCCAATAGGTAGTGAAGGGGAAGCCGTCAGTATAAGAGTGCTTGCCTCCCGAAACCTTACTTAGTCCACTAGTAATATTCCCCCACATAACAGTTTCGGCCGTCGATTCGCTCCAATTCACGAGATAGTCTTTTTGTAAAGCTTCGTAACAGGGAGGCAAGGCATTTTTAAGTTGATCTTCATTTACCCAGAATGTTACATTGTCCGGCTCGTTAGGGTTCGTTCTATCCAGAAAATCGCTACATGAGGTAACTATACCAAATAAAGCAATGATTAAAAAGTATTTTGAGTATTTCATCTTTATAGTCGTTTAATAGGTTAGAATGTTATTGATAATCCAAAAACATAGGTTTTTACTTGCGGATAGACATCTCCGCTGGTGGTCCTCACTTCAGGGTCATAAGCTCCGAAGTAATCGGTTTTAGTAAACAAGTTATCTGCCGAAGCATATACTCTAAGACTATTAATGCCAAGAGGTGCCACCATTCGGGCAGGAAAACGATAACCTATCTGAATATTCTTCAGGCGCAAGTACGATGCATCCTCTTTCCAGTAATCACTGAAGAGCCTGTTGTGCTCCTGCGACTGATAAAGTCTGGGATAAGAAGCATTTGGATTCATAGGTGTCCATCTGTCAAGATGCTCTTTTTTAGGAATTGAGTAGTCATTGATAAACGCATGTCGAGCCTCATCCTCAAGGTAACCGGCAACTTTGCCTACGCCTTGCAAATAGAAACTGAAGTCAATGCCTTTCCATTCCAAACCACCCTTGATTGCATAGGTGTAATGGGGCTCTTTCTCGCCAAACACCACTTTGTCGTAGTCATCAATTACCCCGTCGGGAGCGCCGTCAGGACCACTGATGTCCCGATACTTAATATCTCCGGGCTGTACAATGCCGTTTTGTGACGCAACAAGAGGAAATTTTGGTTTCTGGTACTTACCTGTAGTTGTATTCACCGATTCGAAGTCATACACTTGCGCCAGCCCATCAGTCAGATAACCATAGAAAGCACCTATCGGATCACCTACCCGACGATACGAACCGGAAGCCGTACTGGTCAGCGATTCCGGAGTTCCACCCAAATCGGTAATCTTATTACGGGCGTCCGACAGATTGAACCCGAGATTGTAATTTACATTTCCGATCTTATCACGCCATGACAGATTAAGTTCCCATCCTTTGACATCAATCTTACCAAGATTGACATAACCTACGTTACTACTGGAAACCCCGACAATAGCCGGAACATCGGGACGAACCAATGCATCAATATTTTCTTTCTTATACCAATCAAAGTCCACATTCAGTCTATTGTTCAAAAAACTAAGGTCTACTCCGAAATTAAGCATGCGGATGGTTTCCCACTTGATGTCGGGATTACCGATTTTGTTTTGCCAAAGTCCCATAACAGGTGTATTAGAAGCTCCGATAGGATAAGACTCCTCGGTTATGATAGGTGACAAGTAGGGGTAGTAATTACCGGGAATGTTTTGATTTCCCAACTCACCCCAGGAAGCACGCAGCTTACCCGAGCTCAATACCGAAGTAGCGAACTCCATGAATTTTTCACGTGAGAAGTTCCATCCTGCCGAGAATGATGGAAAATATCCCCAACGATTGCCCTTGGCAAATCTTGAAGTTCCGTCGGCACGCAGGTTAGCTTCAAACAGGTATTTACCGTCAAAAGCATAGTTGACACGACCAAAGTAAGAACGTAAAGCCCACTCGTCTTTTGTTCCGCTATTCATAAAATTAATCATTCCGGCACTAATAACGTGAATATCCTCAACCATCACATTATCACGTGTAGCACCCAATGTGCTTCTGTTTTCCCACTCTTGCGAAAATCCCAACAATGCTCCCAACTCGTGGCGTCCTATGGTCTTATTAAAGTTCAGGGTGAATTGCAACGTTTGGGTCATAACGTCAAGATGGCTTTGTGAGATATAGTCCTTGGCATCTTCATTTGCTTTCAACGGGCTACCGTCCGAGTAATAAGACAACATCTTCGGGTTAAACTCATCCACCTGGCGGGTATATATATTAGCAGAGTACTGCATACCTACGTTCAGTCCATCTATAATTTTGAGATCTGCATTGAAAATCCCATTGAGCACACGAGTTTTCCGTTCTTCCATTCCCGACTCATAGGCTACCTGCAAGGGGTTACGTACCGAACCGTACGACCAGTTCTCACTATCTACCATCCGGCCATTCTCATCAGGAATTTGCCACATGACGGGAAGTAACGGAGACATACGCTGTGACAGGCGGAATACTCCTGATGTGCCGCTATAACCTAAGTCCTTTTTATAGAAATCGACATAGCTCATCTGTCCGGTCAGTTTCAGACGATCATACACCTCCGTGTTTACACTGATACGCGCATTATGTCTTTTTGAACTATATCCGTCACCTACAACCAGCCCATCCTGATCCAGGAAACCATACGACATAAAAAATCCGGTTTTCTCGCTTCCACCCCGTGCACTCACATTATGCCCTGTCTGAAAAGCCCGGCTTTTGTATATTTCGTCAATCCAGTCAGTATTGGAATATTCGTTGGGATACAGTCCCGAATCATATTTATCGAACGCCTCTTGTGTATAGGGCTTGGAAAATCCGGCAGCACTCATGGCTTCGTTGGAGAGTTCCATGTATTCCCTTCCGTTAACAAGTTCGGGCAATGCTGTGGGAGTCTGGAATCCAGCATATCCGTTATATTGAAATACTACACGCTCTCTTTCTTTTCTCCTTTTTTAGTCGTTACAAGAATAACACCGTTAGCGGCACGTGCTCCATAAATGGCCGATGAGGCGGCATCTTTCAGTACGGATACGCTTTCGATGTCCGAAGGATTCAATAAGTTGATGTCTCCCCCGGCTACTCCATCAATCAAGATCAAAGGTGCTGTACTACTGTTAATAGTTCCCGTACCACGAATGTTGATACTGGGCACAGCACCCGGCTGCCCCGAAGAAGAAACGATACTAACTCCAGGCAACAGTCCTTGCAGCCCCGTAGTTACGTTAGTTATAGGCCTGTTCTCAATAGCCTCCGCTTTAACCATAGATACAGCACCTGTTACATTCACTTTCTTTTGCACGCCATAACCTACAACTACTACATCTTCCAGGCTGACAGCATTCTCTTTCATCACTACGTTTACTGTCGTTGCTTTCGCTATGACGCTTTCTTCACGGTAGCCGACGTATGAGTACCGAAGTGTACTTCCATAGGGTACCTTGATGGAATACTGACCATTGATATCGGTGATTGTACCTGTAGTCGATCCTTTTACCGATACGGTGGCTCCGATGATCGGTTCCGCATTCTCGTCAGTAACTTTACCTTTCACATACAGTTCCTTTTTCTCTCCTTGCGAATCAACAGGTTCAGTTTTATTTTGATATTCTTTATTATAAAATAAAATACTGTCATCCAGGAAACGGAACCCAATGTTAGTCCCTTTTAGCAAAAGAGTTAGTGCTTTGCTTACATCTGTGTCTTTTACCTCCAATGACACTTTCCTACTCGTATCCACAAATTCTTTGCTATAGGCTACATTCATCAATGCCTTCTCTGCTATCTGACTGATAGCCTCTTTAAGAGGAAGCTCTTTGATACTAACCGATATTTTTTGCTGTTGTGCATAAACAAAAGCAGTGACAAATATGCACATTAGGGTTACAATACACCTTCTGCCGGTGGATGAAAAAGGAGAATCTTTTTCCATAATATTAGTCTTTAAAGTTAATAGTTCAATATCTATTAGCTAATACACAAGAGGTATTAAAAAGTATTACGGCAAATAAGTTAATGAATATTAATTTGAAATATATGAGAAAATTTACCGGAAATCAATCCATACTTGATAAAAAAAAGAAAACACTTCAAAGGTATCGTTTTTAAAAGAAAATATAAAGGGGATATCGTATTTTCTCATTTAATGCATAAATTAGTGTCTTTACCTGAAAAAGAATGAGCAACATCCACCTCACATATGAGTGATTCCACCAGAACCCGGCTCAATCTGAAAATTTTGGGGATTTGATTCAGGGCAATCACACCCTTAAAAATAGATTCATTCCGGTACGGAAATGAACTAAACAGTAGCTTCCAATAGTCAGTAAGAGATAACCTGTCTTAATACTGTATTTAGTTTCCTGGCTTTTATAAATAATAATTAGATCTGCACTTCAGTTTTTTCGTTCTACTTAAGTCGAACGATAGAACCACTTAAGTTGAACTATCGCTCCACTTAAGTAGAACGAAAACTCATTAGGGAACGAAGAAAATAATAGTTCTAAGAAGAATTACTAAAAACTGTATTGCGTTAGATTAGTCCTTGTAACTATGAATTTAGCTCAAAATAGTACCGGAATGAATCAATTTTTAGGGATGTGATTGCCCTGAATCAAATCCCCCCAATCCCCAAGAATTACAACTGAGCCCAGAACTCTTGATACTTATAAATTCATATAGTTGGTGTCAAAAGGCAATGGTGTCAAGTACGCCTAACAATGGAAATGAAGGCAACGGAGAAGGTGGAAATGAAGGCGGTGGTGAAGCACCAGATCCGGCAGCATAAGAAACGGTATTAATATGTAAAAAATCGGGCTTGACATTGTTCAAGCCCGATTTTTTTCTATTATCTAAAATACTACTTTCTATCAGTTAACACCTTTATCGAATCCCGTTTTATAATATTAGGTTTCAAAAGAATCTCCGAATGTAATTCAGTTTCTTCCAAAATCTTCTGCATCAACATTTTTACAGCAATAATGCCAATATTCTCCAGTGACTGGGCAATACGAGTAATAGGAGGGTTCAAATAGTCCAGATATAAGTTATCATCAAACGAAATGATAGACATATCTTGAGGAATTCTCACTTTATGCTCATTTAATGCTTTGACGGCTCCCAAAAGAATTGTACTACTTAACGCAAATATAGCAGTAGGTTTTGTAGTAGAGTTCAGAGCCAACTTAGTCTCAATATAACCATTCTGAATCGAGAACTCATTTCCTCTTATCATTGCGTTATCCTGATAACCAGCTTCGCGAAGCGCATCAACATACCCGCGCACACGTTCTTTAGTTGTTATAGAGATACTTGGTCCCTGAATACAGAGAATCTTACTATGCCCCGATTCTAATAATAATTTTGTTGCCTGATAAGCCCCTACATAATTATCAGTAGCTACGTATGGCAAATTATGCTTCTCAAAATAGCGGTCAATCAGCACAATCGGAGTTTTAGCACTAATCTCCTCGAGTTTAGAAGGGTTTTCACCGGTTGGAACCAAAATAATTCCGTCTATCTTACGCGATAGAAGCGAATCGATAGCCTTATTTTCCTGAACAGGATCTTCCAGGGTATCAATAAGCATGACAGTATAATTATAACGTTGTGCTTCACGGATGACAACACTTGCTATATTGGCAAAAAAAAGGATTATCTATGTGTGGTACAAGAAGGCCTATAGTGTATGTCGTGTTATTGCGCAAACTTTGCGCAACTATATCAGGCTGATAGTCCAATTCTTTAACGGACTGCAAAATAACCTCCTTAGCAGACTGGCTTATTCTATATTTCTCCGATTTCCCATTTAACACTCTGGAAATCGTAGAGATAGAGTACCCAGTTTTCTTTGATACATCAATCAGAGTTTTCTTCATTACTGGTTGTTTTTTGCAAAAATAACATTTTATTTGAGAAAAAAGCAAGAAAAATATTTTGTTTTGAAAAAAATTTCTATATTTGCGCAAACGATTGCGCATAGTTTACGATTCAATTCGCCTTAATACTTAATACTCATTATATGGATACAAAGAAGAAAATCGTAGTGATAGGTAGCAGTAATACGGATATGGTTATCAAATCAGACCGTCTACCAAAACCAGGAGAAACAATTCTGGGAGGAAACTTCTTAATGAATCATGGCGGCAAATGAGCTAACCAAGCCGTAGCTGCTGCAAGACTAGGAGGAGATGTCACTTTCATATGTAAAATAGGGAATGACATTTTTGGAAATGAAACCTTGGAAATGTTTCACAAAGAAAAGATCGACACTACTTATGTAGGAATTACTCCGCAGGAACCGTCAGGAGTAGCTCTTATCAATGTCGACAAAAAAGGGGAAAACTGTATTGTTGTTGCTTCCGGAGCCAACGGGACTTTATCTATTGATGACATACAAAATGCAGAACCCGCCATCAAACAGGCATCCATCGTCATTATGCAGTTGGAAACTCCAATCGAGAGTGTCACTTATGCAGCCAAAATGGCTAAAAAAGATGGGATTACCGTTATATTAAATCCCGCCCCTGCCCCTACTCAACAACTACCTGATGATTTATTAGCCAATGTCGACATTCTTATTCCTAATGTCACAGAAGCTGAAATCATATCGGGAATGCACATTACAGATGATGAATCGGCAAAAGAAGCGATTCGTTATATTAGTTCAAAAGGCATAAAAACCGTCATTATTACTATGGGAGCCAAAGGAGCTCTCGCCTATGAGAACAATGAGTTTATTCACATTCCAGCCTTCAAGGTAGAAGCGGTAGACACGACCGCTGCCGGAGATACATTCTGCGGTGGACTGTGCGTAGCTCTGTCTGAAGGCAAGAATCTAAAAGATGCAATTATATTTGCAAGTAAAGCCTCTTCTATTTCTGTCACCAGAATGGGAGCACAAGTATCTATACCTTTGAGAAAAGAAATACAATAATCATCCTTAATTCTGTTATTATGATAAAACAATGTTCAATCCACGGTCTATTGACAAGTATGTTGTTAATAGTATTTTCTTTGATGAGCAATGATGCTATTGCCCAGAAGGCAATAAGAGGTACAGTCCTCGATGAAGCAAATGAACCCATTATCGGTGCCAGTGTCCTTGTTAAAGGTACAACAAATGGTTCTATTACAGGAGTTGATGGATCCTTCAATGTAAAAGCGAATCCTTCTGATGTATTGGTTATATCTTATGTAGGTTATGCAACTGTTGAACAACAAGTAGGAAATCAGACACAGCTTGTAATACACCTGCGCGAAGACTCGAAAGTACTTAATGATGTTGTAGTAATCGGCTACGGCTCTACCACAAAGAAAGAGCTTACAGGATCGGTTACCAGCATGAAGAAAGATGACCTCAATCCCGGAACATTCACCAATGCTATGGGAATGTTGCAAGGAAAAGTGGCAGGATTACAAATTATCAACCCGAACGGTGCTGATCCGACAGCCAAATATGAAGTATTACTTCGCGGAACAAACACGCTTTCCGCAGGCCAAGGTCCATTAATTATTATTGATGGGGTGGCAGGTGCAGATATCAGAAATATCAACTTCCAGGAAGTGGAATCTATAGACGTATTAAAAGATGGTTCGGCAGCTGCTATTTATGGAACAAGAGGTACGAATGGAGTAATCATCGTCACAACTAAACGTGCAAGAAGTGGCAAAACGGAAGTTTCTTATGATGGGCAACTCACCGTGGGAGTCGTTTCACGCAGAGCAAAACCTTTATCGGCAAGCGAATACAAATCTGTTATCAAGGAGTATCGCCCAGAATTGGAAAGTTATATTTTTGACAGTGATACGGATTGGTTCAAAGAGATTACACAAACACCGTTTAGCCATAAACACAATTTGTCCATATCCGGAGGTTCCGAGAAGTTCTCACACCACACTTCTTTCAATTATGAAAAGAGCGATGGCTTGCAAAAACATAATAGCTCCGAAAAGCTAATGGCACGTACCAATATTCGTCAATCGTTATTGGACAAATGGATCGATTTGGATTATAACCTGAATATCATTCATCGCAAATACAGCCCATCTTCTACAAGTGCCTTTATGCAGGCATTTACCCACAATCCAACAGAACCGGTTTACGACGACAGCGATCCGGATGCCGGAGGATATAGCCGTATCAAAGCAATGGAATATTACAATCCGGTAGCGATCATTAACGAAAGGAACATGGAAAGTAAAAATGATAATTATGGTGCAAATATTCGTGCTACTCTAAACATATTGCCTATAAAAGGATTAAAATGGGAGAACTTTGTTTCATACGACAAAGAACAATATGAAACACGTGAATATTACACACATTATTATCCAAGTTTAATAGGAACAAACGGGCAAGCTTATATTGAAAACTATCAGGAAAACGATACACAATATGAGTCTACTTTAAATTACTCGAATATTTTCGGAAAACATTCCATTCAGGCGTTACTCGGATATACATACCAATATACTTACAGCACATCTGCCTCCATGACTAATTCCGGCTTTGACTTCGATGACAACCAGACTCATAACATCGGAACAGGAACGAATCTTACCGAAGGCAAAGCCAGCATGTCATCCAATAAAGAAGATAACACATATATTGGATTCTTCGGACGTTTCATGTATAACTATGATGATAAGTATCTTTTATCCGCTTCACTCCGTCGTGATGGCTCCAGCCGTTTCGGTGACAATAATAAGTGGGGATGGTTCCCGGCTGTCAGTGTAGGTTGGCGTATAAATAAAGAGAAATTCCTCTCGGATGTCAAATGGATTGATGATTTAAAATTGAGAGCCGGATACGGAGTTACCGGCAACCAGGATTTCTCAAACTACAAATCTTTAATGATGATGACTACAGCCGGTAAATTCTATTACAATGGTCAATGGATCAATACTTATCAACCTGCAAGTAATGCAAATCCAGATTTAAAATGGGAGAAAAAAGCAGAGTTCAACGTTGGTGTTGATATGACAATGTTTGACAACCGCCTTTCATTCACTTTCGATTATTACAAACGGACTACTTCTAACTTGTTGTATGACTATATCGTACCGACTCCTCCTTATGTGTATAATACCCTGTTTACGAATGTTGGAAAAGTAACTAACGAAGGAGTTGAGCTGACGGTATCCGGCACACCGTTCAACACTAGGGACTTTACATGGAATACTTCACTGACCGTTTCGCACAATAAAAACAAATTGGTGAAATTCACTAATGACGAGTTTACGAACGGAACGTACAAAGTGGGATGGTCTACAAGTGCAGCCTGCTACACTCAACGTCTGATAGAAGGACAGTCATTGGGTACTTTCTACGGTCCTATATGGTTAGGGACCGATACAGATGGAAAAGATGTATTGCTAGGACAAAATGCGGACGGTTCCGTACCGGAAGAACAATGGGAAAAAATCGGCTGCGCTTATCCAGACGCCACTATCAGTTGGAGTAATACTTTCAGGTACAAGAAATTCGACTTGAGTTTCTCACTGCGTGCATCTATCGGCGGAGAAATTCTAAACAACTATGCGATGGAATATGAAAATTTAAGCAGCATCGGACTTAGAAATATCTCATCAAACTGGTTATCACAAACGAATTTTACAAGTACGACCTATAAATATTCCTCCAAATACATAGAGGATGCTTCTTATTTAAAACTGGATAATATAACCTTTGGATATACTTGGGATTTCACGTCCAAAATGATAAAAAGACTAAGATTGTCTCTTACTGCACAGAATGTATTCTGCATCACCGGTTATTCTGGTGTCGACCCAGAAGTTGCTCTTTCCGGACTGGAACCCGGTATGGAAAGTTTGAGCTATTATCCACGTACAACAGAATTTACTTTTGAAGTTAATATAGTATTCTAAAAAATAAGATTACCATGAAAAGACAAATATAATATTAAGTTTCGTTATCTGTATATTATTATACGGATGTACCGATCTTAGCGAAACTGTTTATACAGGAGTAGCTATGAATGACTTCTTTAAAAATGAGAAAGAACTGGTAGCCAATGCAGGTAGAGCATATACGAAATTACAAGGATACAATTCCGAACAAAGTTTATGGACATTGCTTTTACAAGCTTCTGATGAATGTGCCGTTCCCGCTTGTGGTGGTTCCTGGTACAGCAATGGACGTTATGAAGAAATCCAGACGAATAAAATTCCACCTGCAAATAAATTATTGACAAGGGGATGGAACTGGATATTTAATGGTATTGCTGCATGTAATGAAATTATTTACGAAACGGAATTATCACCTATCCAGTTTGAAGGAAAAGAGAAGATCATAGCTGAAATGAAAATATTGCGTGCTTTCTACTATTATCAAGCCATTTCTTGTTGGGGAAACGTACCTTTCACAACTGACTACACGGAAACCGGATACCCGGAACAAAAAAGTCGTGAATATATTTTCAACTATCTGGAAAAAGAAATTAATGACAATATCGAGTTCCTAGACAGGGAGCCTTCAGATACTAATTATGGACGGGCCACACAAGCTGCCGCTTATTGCATTCTTGCGAAAATGTATCTGAATGCAGAAGCATGGTTCGGTACTCCAATGTATGACAAAGCAGAGAAAGCCTGTAAAGATATTATGGATATAGGTGCTTACAGCATTGAAGACTCTTATTCTACTAATTTTGATATAAAAAATGAAGATTCTAAGGAGAACATCTTTGTAATCCTGTATGACAGAGTATATACTAGCGGTGACAGTAACTCATTTTATCTGCATACGCTGACACTGGAAGCTGCATCACAAGCAACATTTAATATTCCGGCAGCTCCATGGTCGGGTTTTCTCTGCCAACCGGACTTTTTCCAAACATACGCAGAACAAGATCTTCGCAGAAGTCAGAGCTGGTTATACGGTCCTCAAGTAGACCTAAGCGGAAAGGATCTTGGTTTCGAATATACTCCTGTCTTCCCCGAAGAAAAAAATATTACAATAGCAACGGAGGACGTGGTACATACGACGGTGCACGCTGCTGGAAATGGCATTACCAGACTGATGGTTCTTTAAAAGAATATACAGTTAGTATGGACAACGACTTTGCCATCTTCCGTTATGCCGATGTGGTATTAATGTACGTAGAGGCTTTGGTACGACAAAACAGAACAAGTGAAGCTATCCAACTGGCAGACTTCAAGAAGATTCGTACAAGAGCAGGTCTTGATGCATATACCACAAGCCAATTGACGATTGATGAACTTTATGCAGAACGAGGCAGAGAACTGGCATGGGAAGGATGGCGCCATGAAGATATGATACGTTTCGGAAAATATCTGAAAAAATATTGGGCACACCCTGACCAAAGTTCAGAAACTTTTAGAAATGTATTTCCAATTCCTACGGATATTTTAAATGCAAATCCAAAATTATCTCAAAACAAAGATTATTAACCACAATTGGAAGGTTCACATAGAAAAGTGTACCTTCCAACAAATCAACCCTGATAAGTATGAAAAAAACCAATCATCTTTTTACTTGTTTTAATTACTAACATCTTATTTATCTCTGCACAGAAGATTTCAAAGACAGAGTTAAAAGACAAAATAGCCGGAGCTTGGATCGGGCAAATGGTAGGAAACATATATGGACTTCCTTTTGAAAACAAGTTTGTAGATGAACCTGCCCCGGAATCCAGATTTCCATTCGGTTACACTAAAAACATAGATAAATTGCAGAAGTATAACGGTGCATTCTCTGATGACGATACTGATGTTGAGTATATCTACTTACTATTAATGGAGAAATATGGCGTAGAACCTACTTATGCCAATATGCGTGAAGGATGGATGTATCATATCCGTGACCGTGTATGGCTAGCCAATAGGGCTGCACTCGGATTAATGCATCTTGGATTCACCCCTCCGTTCACAGGTGACGAAAATCTGAATCCGCACTGGTATCAGATCGACCCTCAATTGATTAACGAGATATGGGCGTATACAGCACCGGGAATGATCTCATACGCTGCAGGAAAAAGTGATTGGGCGGCCCGTATCACAAGCGATTCGGGCAGTATCTCCCACTGTCCTATATGGTGCAATGTACGCTGACGCTTTTTTCTGCAAGGATATCCGCAAACTGATTACACGAGCCTTGAAAGAACTGCCTGCTGATGACAGATATGCGATAGCCGTAAAAGAGATGATTGCTTTATATGACAAATATCCTAAAGATTGGGTAAAAGCACGTCAAATCATGGCTAAAAAATATTACATAGATGAACCAGCCATGACAAAAACAATCTGGAATGCTAATCTGAACGGATTATGCGGGATTTTGGCTATGTTGTATGGCGAAGGAGATTTCCAACGGACATTGGATTTAAGCTGTGCAATGGGATTTGACTGCGACAATCAGGCAGCCACTATCTCCGGACTTCTAGGAGTAATGTATGGTGCAAAGTCTCTTCCCGAAAGTTTGACTAAACCTATCGAAGGATGGGAAAAACCCTTCAACGACCGGTATATCAATATCACCAGGTTTGATATGCCCGATGCTTCCATTGAAGACATGATTGAACGTACTTACAACAAAGCAATCGAACTGGTTTGCTCTAAAGGAGGAAAAGTGAAAGGTGATATGGTATATGTTAACCCTAAAGCACAATTCATCCCCCCTATGGAATTCTGTATCGGTCCGAATCCGGACTTGGAAATCGGACAGCCTACCGATTATTCATTTGCCTGCAGAACAAACGCTGATTTCAAATGGGAACTGGTAAAAAGGTAAACTTCCGGTAGGAGTTACATTCCAAAACGGTAAACTGGCAGGAACTCCTACAGAAGCCGGCAAATATCCAATTACCCTTCAATTAAGCGCAAATAACAAGAACTCAATTACTAAAGACTTTGAGTTATTGGTTAAAACCAAGAATATAGCCCCCAAGGCTGACACTATTTACGCAAATATCCGCAAACTAAACGAAGAAGTACTCGATTCTTGCTGGATTACCTTTGGAAAACCGATGTACGCAACAAATGTAGAAGTAATTAATGACGGAGTCAAAGATGGCGTAGGATCTGTATTTTATTCATTAGCGGCCAAAAGTAATCTGCCTAAAATAGACTATTTCGGATACGGTTGGAAAGAAGAGCATAACATCAATATGCTTGTTTTAGATATGGGCTGTCTGGAAGAGTTCGGAGGATGGTTTACTTCTCTAAACATTCAATATCTTGGAAATGACGGACATTGGTATGACGTAGGTAAATTCAAATCAACTCCGGCACTTCCCGAAACCGATATTGTATTTTTCCAACCTCCGTTTGCACAATATGTTTTGGAATTCCCGGCAGTAAAAACCAAGGGAATACGCGTACTAATGGATGCAAAAGTGCAGGAACACTGGCATAAATACACAAAGAATGTATCATCATTCATCTCTATCACCGAGTTGGGAGTTTATGAGAAATAAAGGAGGAGAAAAATGAGGAAAATAATTACGATATGTATTATAGGGCTTTTGCTCTCAACGTACAAGCCCAGCCTGTAAAAACTTTAAAGTTATCTGATAAAGAACTTTTAGATAAGATTAAAGGAGGATGGGCCGGACAAACCATTGGTGTTGTTTTCGGAGCACCTACAGAGTTTAAGTTCACGGGAACTTATATTCAAGATTACCAGCCAATCCCCTGGGCGGAAGGTTACGTTAAATATTGGTGGGAAAAGAAACCCGGATTATTCGATGATATTTATAACGATTGCACGTTTGTTGAGGCATTTGATGAACTTGGCCTGGATTGTTCACAAGAAGAACTTGCCAAAAGATTTGCATTCGCTGATTATCATTTGGCCCATGCTAACCAAGCAGGCAGATATAATATCCGCCAAGGTATCATGCCACCGGCTTCCGGTCATTGGTTGAATAACCCACATGCAGACGATCTGGATTTCCAGATCGAAGCAGACTTCATTGGTCTGATGGCTCCGGCAATGCTGCCGGAAGCATTGGATATCGCCTCCAGAGTAGGCCACATTATGAACAGTGGTGACGGTTTTTATGGCGGTGCTTTCGTAGCAGCTCTTTATAGCTCCGCTTTCTATGAAAAAAGTCCTGAAGCGATTCTAAAAACCGCAATCTCTGTCATACCTGAAGAGAGTACATTCCATCAATGTATTCAGGATGTAATCAATTTCCATTCTTTGCACCCGGACAACTGGAAAGATTGCTGGTACTTCCTGCAAGAAAAATGGAACTGTGATGTAGGATGTCCCAAAGGCGTATTTCTAAACTTTAATATTGACGCCAAGCTCAATTCCGCTTTCGTAGCATTAGCTATGCTCTACGGTAAAGGAGACTTCACCAACTCTATCGATATTGCAACACGCTGCGGACAAGATTCTGACTGTAATCCGTCTACAGTCGGCGGTGTACTCGGCGTCATGTATGGGTATGATAAAATCCCTTCATTCTGGTTAAACCCTTTGAAAGAAGTAGAAGACTTTACATTTGAAGGAACGAATATGTCGTTGGCAAAAGCATACCAAATGAGTTTCGATCAAGCTAAACAACTCATAGTCAAAACAGGTGGAAAAGTATCTGGTGGGGAGATAGAAATTCCAATCAAAAGGCGGATGTACTTCCTTTAGAACAAAATTTCGAAAACACCTATCCGCTTTATAGAGAACGCAAAGACTGCTTCCTGACAGATACATTTGAATTTGATTTCAATGGTAACGGATTTGTTATCTGGGGCAACATTTGCTGCACAAGAAGTATTACTCCCGATTATATCAATCGTGTATCTACACGCCACATCGGTTCCGAGGTGTTCGGATTGGCAGAGCCCAATGACCCTTACGTTGCTAAAGTGGAAATATGGATTGACGGAGAACTGGACCATGTAGCAGCTTTACCCATGAGAAACACAGACCGCAAAGTAGAACCAGCCTGGAAATACCTCATGAAAGAAGGAAGACACCACGTTAAAATGAAATGGTTGAACCGCAAAAAAGACTACATTATTCGTATCAACGACATAATGTATTATTCAGAGAAAAAAGAACATGATAGATTTTACTTTAATAAATAAGTTAAGATGAAAAAAGTCCTGATTAACATCATTCTACTATTTACCTTTTCCATATCGGGAATGGCACAAATAGAATATGGAAAAACAGTTGAAATAAGTAAAGAGGTACTGCTCAACAAAATTAAAGGAGGCTGGGCCGGACAAACCATAGGATGCACCTATGGCGGTCCTACAGAATTTAAATACAGAGGAGCGATCATTCATGAGAAAACTCCAATAATTTGGTATGATGACTATTGTAAGGACATCTTTGCAGAAGATCCGGGATTGTATGATGATGTATATATGGATCTTACCTTTCTGGAAGTAATGCAAAAAGAAGGGATAAATGCCCCTGCCGAATCATTTGCCAAAGCCTTTGCAAACGCAGATTACAAATTATGGCATGCCAACCAGGCAGCCAGATATAACATATTACACGGTATTATGCCACCGGCATCGGGACATTGGAAAAATAATCCGCACGCTGACGATATTGATTTCCAGATTGAAGCAGACTTCATTGGAATGATATGTCCGGGGATGGTAAATACCGCCTCCGATTTTTCGGACAAGATAGGACATATCATGAACTACGGCGACGGATGGTATGGAGGTGTATACATGGGAGCAATGTATGCATTGGCTTACGTAAATAACGACATTTATACAATTGTCACGGAAGCTCTTAAAACAATACCCGAACAAAGTAAATTTCACCGTTGCATCACAGACGTTATTAAATATTGGAAACAATATCCCGATGACTGGCGTAAATGCTGGCTGGAAATAGAAAACCGTCATGCTTTTGAGATTGGCTGCCCGGAAGGGGTATTCAATGCATGTAACAGTGACGCCACTATCAATGCGGCTTACTGTGTGATGGGACTTTTATATGGCAACGGCGACTTTTTCAAAACAATGGATATAGCCACTCGTTGCGGACAAGATTCCGACTGTAACCCGGCAACTGCCGCAGGAATTCTTGGAGTCATACAAGGCTACAAGGCTATCCCCGAATACTGGAAACCGGCACTCGAAAGATGTGAAAATATTAAGTTCCCTTACACAGATATCTCTTTAAGTTCTGTATACGACATTAATCTCAAACTATTGAGTGATGTATTAAAAGCAAACGGAGGAAAAATAAAAGGAGATAAATACTATACCACGATTCAGAAGCCAAAAACCGTAGCATGGGAAGTTTCTTTTGAAGGCTTATATCCTTCTGAAAGAAGAGTTATCAAATATGATCTCGGTACAGAAAAAACATTTGAGTTCAATGGCAAGGGAGTTGTTTTAATGGGGATGATCAGACAAGATGTTAAAGATAGTAATGACAATTACATCGCCATCCTGAGGCCTACATTGACGGCAAGAAAGTAGAAACCATAGAAATGCCTTATGACTACATAAAAAGAAAGTATGACATTTTCTATAATTATGATTTAGAGGAAGGCCCTCACAAACTGGTTATTAAATGGATTAATCCGAATGAAAAATATGCCGTTCAATGTAAAGACATGGTGGTTTATTCATCCACACCGGCAGAGCCAATCAATCCTTATAAATAAAAGAGAGAAGCCATGAATAGAAAACTACTCCTATTATTAGCCTTATTATTATTTTCCTACGGATTGTCATCATGTTCGTCTGATGATAACAGTCCGTCTGAAGGCGAACAGACCGATACACCGGAACTGTTTACCAAACGCTATAATCCCGATCAAAGTTTTTACAGCAAAATATTAGGACAAGAAATCAAATATTCCGTATTACTGCCTCAAGAGTATCTATCGGAAAGTACGGGTAAATATGGAGTAGTTTTCCTTCTACATGGCTGGGGAGGGAACCAAAGTTCATGGGGACCTTCAGGTCTGAATATTCAAAGCATAGCTGATGCGCAAACCAGCAATGGTAGTATTCGCCCATTGATCTACATCATGCCAGAAGGTTTCAACTCTTATTTTTGCAACCGCTATGACGGAAAGTTCAACTATATGGATATGTTCATTAATGAACTCGTGCCTCTGATTGATAAGCGGTTCCGAACAACAGCCAGTAAGACGGAAAGAGCTGTTGCAGGATTCTCCATGGGAGGTTTCGGGGCATTAAGTATAGCATCGCAACATCCTGAAACATTCTCGGTATCAATAGGATTAAGTCCCTCTCTAAATACAGATGAACAATACATCTCTTTGTCACAAGACGGTTGGAATCTTCAATGGGGAAACAACTTCGGAGGAAGCGGCCAGACAGGAACAGGCAGGCTGACAAGCTATTATAAAAGCCAATGTCCGCTACACTTTTTCAAAGATAAACCAAGTTCCACATTTCAAACAGTACGGTATTACATAGACTGCGGTGATGATGAAGAAAGACTATATGCAGGAAACGGTGAATTACATTCTCTATTACGGGACAAAAATATCAAGCACGAATATCGTGTACGGAACGGTGCCCATACTGACAGTTATTGGCGTGAATCCATGAAAGAGGCACTGCCTTTTATCGAACGTTCATTCAAAGGAGAAAACTATCCGCAGGAAACTCTGAAAAAATTCACAGAGGAATTACATGCTACTAATAAAAACATAAAAGTAGGTAATTCCAATATCGAACTATGGTTACCGGATGACTACAATTCCGAACTAACTTACAAAGTTCTTTATTACAGCAAAGGAGAAGGTAATGTTGATCTTACAACAAAGAAGGTGGCAGTGGCATTAGATTCTCTTATGCAAATCAAACGTATGATAATCGCAGGTTTTAATGTGAAAGAAATGATTCTAAATGAAACAAATTTTTCAGCTATTACCGATGCAGTGGAAAAGACGGTTCATACGGAAAGCAATGCAGATTTCAGATTAGGATTAACATACGGTTCAGAAGCTGATTACTTATACAATCAGTCAACTGGCAATGCCCCTGCTATCAACTTTTTCTTTGCAGAAGACGCGGATATTATCAACCTTTCTGCCGAGAATCGTGCCAAAATCTATTATTTGGACATAACAGACGAAGGCAGCAACTACAATAGCATCTTTACTCTGTTCAATGGATTGCGAGGTGCAGAAGCTCCGGTGCAATATCGTGTCAGAAACGGACTGGATAGTGAACAGTCCGCCCAAACAGGTATTTATTCAATGAGTTATTATATTGGTGAACTGTTAATAAAGAAATAATATGAAGAAGATACTGTTATATATTATCCTATTTCTATCAGGTATAGATGGAGCTTGGGCACTTCCCATAGAAAAAGAAGGGATGAGTATTTACAGTCCGTCCCTAAAGCAAGAAGTCTCCTACTCCATTATCTTACCGGAAGGTTATGAACATTCAGATACAGAATATCCAGTCTTATACATGTTTCATGGAATAGGAGGTGATTATACCAGTTGGCTCGAATACGGCAACGTTGCCCGTGTAATGGACAAAATGATAAAAGAAGGAAAGATTCAACCTTTCATTATGGTTATTCCTGACGGTTACCTGTCTTATTACAGTGACACTTATGATGGCAGTTACCTTTATGAAACTTTCTTTATCAAAGAACTAGTTCCATATATAGATAACAACTATCGCACTCGCAAGGATATTAATGGACGTTCGATCATTGGTTTCTCTATGGGAGGATTCGGAGCATTATCCGTTAGTCTGCGCAACCGCCACTTATTCGGCTCTGTCGTTGCGTTATCGCCATCCATCCGTACAGAAAAACAATACATGGAAGAAGGGCCACAAAAAGGATGGGACAATCAATGGGGACGGATTTTCGGAGGAGTGGGAAAGAATGGTAAGCAGCGCCTAACCAGTTACTATAAACAACATTCACCCTACCACATTCTTTCCACCCTCCGCAATTCCGATTTAAAAGGATTTGGCATCATGCTGGATATTGGAGATAAAGAAGGTACTCTTTGCGAAAGTAATGAAGAACTGCACCGATTATTACTGGAAAGACAAATACCTCATGAATGGGAAGTACGTTCAGGAGGACATGATTTCACCTGCTGGAATACTGCACTGCCCAAAGCATTCAGATTCATAAACGAATATTTCAATGGGAAGCAGTCAGGAAATAGTGAGAGTAGTCTTCCGAATGAGACTCCGTTTATCCAAACAGCCAATGCAACGGTCTATTATCCGGAACAGGCTCAAGGAAGCACAAGAAAATATCCTATTATCTATGTACAGGGAGAAATCAACGAACAACAGCAAAAGGTTCTCGTCAGTCAGTTTCATCAAATGGTAGATGAGAATAAAACATGGCCTGCTGTTCTTAGTTTCGTAAAAGCTAACACAGACCTGTCAGAAACAATTTTTGATATAGAAAAGCAACTCTCCGGCATCAGAGGTTCCCAACGTATGCGGGCTTTAATCACTTTGGGAGATAATATCAAAGAAGGTATAGAAGCCATTCAGAGAGAAAATTTGTTTACCGGCATAGTCTGTGTAAATGCCATCGGCAACGAGAATAATGCTCAAAATCTTATAAAAGCAGTCAACTCTCACAAAAGATATCCCAGATGCTGGATAGAGATACTACCCGAATCAAAAGAATATGGTTTTAGTAGTAATATACATATCCTTTTGAAAGAATCGGACCTGGAACATGAGTTCCGGTCAAGAAAATGTAAGGAAGCCAATGTTTTCACTTATTGGAAAGATTGGATACTATATTTAAATAACAGAATTCATGTTTAACAATTAAATACTAATAGTATGTTCACAGTAAACAGTTATTTATTGGCAGTTATATTCTGCATCGTAACCATGATTTGTTGGGGTTCCTGGGGTAATACCCAAAAACTAGTTTCCAAAAATTGGCGTTATGAACTTTTTTATTGGGATTATGTGATTGGAATGGTATTGTTCACCATCTTACTAGGCTTCACTATGGGTAGCCATGGAGATACCGGACGTTCATTCCTGGAAGATCTGGGACAAGCATCAGGAGACAGCATTGGTTGGGTTATCTTGGGGGCGTAATATTTAATGCTTCAAACATTCTTCTTTCAGCGTCTATTTCCTTGGCTGGTATGTCTGTTGCTTTTCCTTTAGGAGTTGGCATTGCATTGGTATTAGGGGTAATCGTCAATTATCTGGGAATTCCAACTGGTAATCCTTTGCTTTTATTTGGCGGTGTAGCTCTCATTGTTATTGCTATCATTTGCAATGGAGTGGCTTCGGAAAAATGCAAAAGGGAGAAGAAAGCAGGAAAAACAACAAAAAGGGAATTATCATTGCATTAATTGCCGGTGTACTGATGTCTTTGTTCTACAGGTTCGTAGTGAAAGGTATGGACGTAGAAAACTTCAATTCTCCTGCTATAGGAATGATGACTCCTTATTCTGCCATCTTTGTTTTTTCAATAGGCGTATTACTAAGCAATTTTGTTTTCAACACATTAGTAATGAAATATCCTTTTGTCGGAGAAAAAGTCAGCTACTCCGAATACTTTAAAGGAAACACGAAAACTCATATATGCGGAATGCTTGGTGGAGCGATATGGGGACTTGGTTCCGCGTTCAGCTATATCGCATCAGGCGAAGCTGGTCCGGCTGTATCTTATGCACTAGGACAAGGCGCACCACTTATTGCCGCTATTTGGGGAGTATTTATCTGGAAAGAATTTAAAGGTTCAACGAAATCTGTTAATCAACTACTGGCCTTGATGTTTATCTTCTTCCTGGTTGGTTTGGGAATGATAGTAGTTGCCGGAAACTAATTATTAACCTTAAATAGAACAACATGAAAAAGTATTTTTACTTATTAGCCATGCTGGCAGTAGTACTAGGTGCAACTGCTTGCAGTGATGATGACAATCATCCCAGTACAAACGTTCTGGATAAACCGGAAGTTACTGTTCCTGATGTAAAAGAGAGTTCTGCTGTTATTACATGGAAAGCCATAGGAAACGCAACAGCTTATATTTATAGCTTGAACAACGGTAGTGAACAAAGTACTGACCAAAATACAATTCAACTGACAGGTTTAGAGCCGGAAAAAGTTATACATTCAAAGTAAAAGCTCAAAAACCGGATCAATCTATTTTGAAGATTCAGACTATGCAGAAATCACTTTTACAACAACCTCTGAAGTAACAGTTTATCGGATAGCCACTTTTGCGGACGACTGGGATAAATGGTATTACGAATATAATGATAATGGTACTGTAAAACGTGTATACAGGTGATATGAAGGAGAATTGGATAGAGAATGGCTCTTTGCTTATGACGGAAATAATATCACAGTGACAGGTAAGAACGCATATAACATGACTTTAAATGACCAAGGTTATGTTGCAACTTTTGTAGATGGTTCCAACACTTACGAATATACTTATGATGAGAATGGCTACATGACCAAAGTTGAAAAGAATGGCAATATTGCATCTAACATCACCATAGAAAATGGAAATATTATGCAATGGACCAGATTTTCAGATGGAGTAGAGCAGTTTAAAGTTCAGACCTATTCTGCCGTGCCTAATGTGAGCGGAGCACATTGCATCTATGCGGAAAGCAGTGGAGCTAGTCGTTGGCTGGTTGAAACTGGTCTCTTTGGAAAAGCTTCGGCTAATTGCCATACGAGCAGTGGTTGGCAACATTCATCCAGTACAGCTACTTACACATTCGAATATGACGAAAATAGTTGTATCAAAGAGGAAAGCAAAAACTATGACGGATATATAGAGAATTTCTATTATACATATTTCTCCGAATAGCACTTTATGAAATAACTAATTCATGGAGGTGTGTCTAGAAGTCTGGCGCACCTCCATGAATTATAAAGTTATTAGAGACTTTAGACTGTTATATCCAGTAAAACCTCTCCCCTTACATTCAGCACCTTAATCCTCAATTCATCGTTCTTCTTTTCCAGAATCATCACCGTAGCACTGTCCATCTTATATCCTCCACCAATAATAACCGGATAATTATTACCCAGTTCCCCTTTCGGATGGTAAGCGTATTTATGGGTATGTGCATTCAGACTGACATTAAAAGGTGCTTTTTCCAATAATTTAGTCCACAGATCTGCACAGAGATTCTTTTCATAATTACCGTAAAGCGGAATATGATGAATAAGGACACGTTTCTTTGCTTTCTTGAATTCTTTGGCAGACAGTTCTTTTTCAGAAAATCAACCTGTTCATTACGTAATTGGGTAAAATCGTTCAAGCCATAATATACCCAATGGTCGTCCGGTTTATCTTCTCCACAATCCAACATGACGATACGGGTGTCTCCCCAGTTAAAAGAGGCATAAGTTTTATCTCCCACATAATCAAAATGATCACGCAAACCGATAGAATAGGCATTGCGGATTTCATGATTGCCACGCATAAAGAAAATCGGTATGCGATCGCCACACACTCCTTCGGTCAGTTCACTGATAAATGTGGTTGCCTGCTCGTGATCCACAGGATCATCTACACAGTCACCATTGAAAACAACAAAATCATACTTAACATCCTGTATTTGTTTACACAGAGTACGGAAAGTGTTGGCATGTTGATGCAAATCATTAAAAACAATAGCGGTAAAAAGACTCTGTATCAGCAACAGGAAGAGTAAATTCACTGAAGGTCGATTGTGCTGTATTTCCAAATACCTTTTTATATGCCTGATAAAGCAACATCTCTTGCGAACACACACGATAATAATATTTCTGTCCGGGCTGTAAGCCATCTATACGTATTTTATGCAGCTTGTTATTGCAGACCACCTGACCGTCAACAATCATACGAGCGCGTTTCAGCCGGGTAGTATCTGTGCCATATTCCACCCAGCAATAAGAAGGAACGGTTGTTTCCCACATCACAGTAATGCCATTACCCACAGGATTCTGCAAATAAGGTTTAGTACGGAATATCTTGTCTGCCTTTTCAGCGGTACGCAATTCCACAAGTATGGGACGATGGTCGGAAGCCATTGGCTCATTAACTACTCTCGCAGATATGACAGCAAATCCGGTAGCGTTTTGCTTTGACGCGGCAATATAATCAATGGTCTCTTTTGGATCGGGAGCAGGATAAGTATGCTTTTCCGGATTGGAGAGTATTTGAAAATCCTTTTGCAATTCTTTGATGAAATCGGATTCAGGTTCAGCATTCATATCTCCGGCTAGAAAAAGAGGCTTTTTATAGGAAGCAATCAATGACTTCACTATTTCCAAAGATTTCATACGGTCTTCTTCCGTTAATGACAGATGAGTACAACAATAAATATAATCCTCAAATTCTGCCAGAATCAAGGTGCGGGCCTCTTCTCTACCAGGTAAAGGGATAGCTTGTAAACGTAGCGGAACTTGCTTTGTCAGCAGTCCGATTCCATATTTACCTCCTTCAAACTCTATAGCAGGTGCAAAACAGGCATGCATTTGTGTACGTTCAGCTATCTCACCCAGCACATATTTCTGTCCGCTCCGACGGGTCATACTGTCTACCTCTTGTATAGCCACAACATCAGGAGAAGCATTATTTATCACATTGGCTACCCGTTGAAAACTGCAAATATCATCCATGCCGTTCGCATTTTTAATATTATAAGTCATCAGTCTCAATGTATGTTGAGCCTGTACCGGAAAAATAAATAGAATGACGGAAATGAGTAAAAAGATCTTTTTCATGTTCTTCATTTTTGGGGGTTATGTTAAGTCCCCCAAAGGTAAGAAAAAAATAAAAAGCCACAAAGATACGGATTCATACCTTTGCGGCCTCTTATTGTTAAGAATAACTTTTCTCTAAATGGGGGGATGAGAATAAAGCTATATTATTTACAAGGTCGATTTATTATCTTATTATTTCTTTTGCCACTTTGCGGCAGTATCCCACATTTGCGGATCTACGCTATTAAAGTGCCAAAAACCGATTTGAGAGATTCCCAGTTCATCAGCTAATTCAAGTAGCGCTTCCGTACTTCTGGCATCACTTGCATAAAACAGATGCCGATTACCATCAGTACCATCATACAGATACATGTTTACCTTTTCATAACATAACCAGGTAGGAGAAGGCAAAATTCCATTTATACTGTCAGGCACAGATTGGTAAACCTGCCTTCCTTTGATGTCACCAGTTACAGCATAATCATTTGCATAAGCAGGCAGAGCCATCACTAATTTATCATTCGGAATGTGTTTCATCCAGAAAAGCATCGCCTCTTTAGTCCATAGATAATTAGACGTAGGTCCACTGCCCATACAATCATCTCTGTGCTTGAGCTCGGGCTTATCTATCCCAGGTGCAAAATACATATCGTAACACATCACTCTAATTAAGTCGCAGGTAGTATTCAAAACTGCCGGATCGGGAAACATCTTAGTTTCGTTATCCTGATACAAAGCCGGATAAAAACTAACGCAATGGCTTAATTTCTTTCCAACAGCATGGAGTTCTTTTGAAGCAAGTTTCAGGAATTCGGTATATGCATCCTGAATATCAGGGCTCAAATGTTCGAGATCAAGATCTATTCCATCATATCCATTTGCATTGCAATCGCTTACATACTTCTCAACAAGTGCCTTTCTTTTCTGTGGCGTATCAATCGTTTCTTCATTTCCACCTACAGCCTGATATACTTCGATATGATTCTGATGACACTCATCGATAAATGATTTCGGAGGATTCCCGAAAACGCTAATAGAACTAATAATCTCTTTCACTGGCTCTATATCCTTAAAAGAGCTTCCATCTATATAGACATACCAAGGAGCTACTTTCTTCTCCTGGGTGGTGGAAGAGAGTGTTTCCTGCTTGCAAGAAACACTCATCATTACCAACATTACACAGCATATAGCTGTTCCAATTATGCTTAAATACCTCATTGAATGTAAAGTAAACTGTTATTCTTCATCATAATTATACTTCTTATATTCTATATAGTCATATTTGACTGTATATGTCTTTGCAGTAGGCTTATCTCCTTGCCAGCCACCTCCATCAGCAAAGGTCATCATTGAGAATCCAAATTTAAACTGTGCCGGAGTATACCAGGTAGTAAATGTTTTCGCCACTTCACCATCTATAATCCATGCCGCCCAATATGCACCATCTGCATTAAGTCTAAGGTCAATAGTCAAAGTATGTTTACCCGGATCAATAGGTACACCGTAAACTCCCATTGATTCTGTATAACAACGTACCAGCATCTGACCCGGAACAGGAGGAATTGTACAAGCCGCACGATCGTTTTCCGTGCCAGGGAAAACAAACATAGAGAATGACCTTTCTTCAGCGTTAGTTGCAGCTATATTACCTCCTGCCAACCATTTTTCACCTACCCCTACCAAAGGAACATCTATTTCCCATGTATATTTTCCAGCTCCCACTTCCGGACTATAAACGAAGTTATTCCCGTTAGATAGATTCAAACTTCCATCCGCAATCGTTCCTCCATTGTTAGTCCATCCAACAGGAACAAAACCAGCTTCCTCAAAGTCCCACTTCACTGTTGTTCCCTCTGGTTCGGGAGGAAGCTGACCTTCGATAATCGGCTTCATTGAATAATCATAAGGAACATATTCAAGATAATCAAATAAAGCATAATTCTCTTGAGTAGCCGCATGGTCGCCCATACCGATAAGATTCTCAACACTGGATATGGCACGGAAATAAGCCTCTTCACCATAATCTAATTGTGCCCTCTTTAAAACCTTACCATCAACCGACCACTCCGCCAGGTATTTCTTATTTTCTAACTTCAAATCCAAAACAAATGTATGCCAAGCATCCCCCTTAATAGGCGTGAATTCAGAGAAAAAAGGATTAGCCTGACTAGTCACAAGGCACAGCATATCATCTGGTCCGGCACTATGTGCTGCACGGTCTGCAGCCGTACCGGAACAAATTTCAAAATCCAGTTCATGAGTGTCGTCGAAATAGACAAATGCTCCGATACTAGCCCGGTCATTCATCCCAAATTTGGGCACATACACTCTCCATTCATAACGACCTGATCCGAATTGCGTTGTTGTCTGCACCTTGAAACGGTCCCCATTAGTACCTTCATACTCTTCACCTGCCCGGGTATAGATTCTTAACGCTTTTCCATCTTCACATTCGTCATTATCTACGATAGTGATCGGATTGATCCCTGCCACAAGTCCTGTTTTTTGCAATCCAGTAAAGTCACCGTAATTATAAATGGTTCCTTTATAGCCATCCTGAATAACTGTGATGGTCCGCAGTTCAGCACCTTTCGCCGCAATGGTCAGGGTTGCACCACGTTTGGGACCGTTATTCTTATCTGCAGAAAGAGTAATCGTTCCGTTACCAGTTCCTTCCAAAGGAGATACAGTAAGCCAATTACCACCTGCCTGATCCACTGCTACTTCCCAAGCTGCTTCTGACGTAATATCTACAGTCTGAACTTCAGTAGAGGAGACTCCGAATGTCAAAGCATTTGTGGAGATTCCGCATGCAACAATCTCTGTTTTCTCTTTGAAGCTATCGCCACATGATACCAGAGAGGTGTTACATAATACACCTATTGCTAAATATAAATATCTTAGTTTCATAATGATTGTTTTTATTGTTTCATTCAGTTCTTCAAATTCGGATTAATAGACGAATCTACAAAAGGACGGGGAAGATACATTTTACTGTCATTCCACGTACCAGATACGGAAACAGCTTCTTTCCTGAAGACTCCGGGGGCCACTTCAATCTCCGGATTTAATTTTCTGTATTCAAAATGATCTTTAATGCGATTCATGCGACACATATCCCTTGCTCTGGTGGCAATATTTCCCCAATAGTATCCGGCTATTTCCCAGCCATGTTCATTATAGGCAGCTTCTGCCAGATCATCATACGACATGGTTGTCTTATAGATATCCCGGTCTGCAACAACAGATCCATTAGCACGATTACGTACCTCATTCAATAAGTTGACAGCTTCCGTGATACTACCTGTTTTTGAACGACCTACGGCTTCGGCATACCAGCAATATACTTCTGCCAAGCGAATAATCTGATGCGTCTTTTCTCCATTCTGATTCATCGAAATTTTCGGATTCGTATAGTCGAATTCTTCTCCAGTGGTCGTTTCTACTTTCTTCATGAAACAGGGAGCAACAACCACACGCGGCGCTTCCGGATTGGGGTCTTCCCACCAATCACGTAATTGCGTTTCATTCTTCAATATGATTTTCGGAAAATAAGATGCATCTTTGCGTGAGCCTTTCGGGAAATCATACCAGAATTTAATTTCTCCGTTCGTATCTCCCCATCCACCGCCACCATAAGCATAGTCTGCCAGGAAATCGGCTAAAGGAGCATTGGTAAGTGCATCTATTCCCAAATTATAGTAAACACCAAGCAACACTTCAGGATTATTCTTATTATACTCCATCGAATATACTTGCTTGTAATCAGGTAATAGCTTGTAGTAGTAAGTACCTTTCTTCGCAGCATCGATTACTTCTTTTGCCTTTGCAGCGGCCAGTTGATAATATTCTGTTCCTTGTTCAACGGCCATCCCGCCATTGCCATATACACATAAGCCAATGTTGCTTTTACAGCTCCTTGACTAACAGCAATGTTTACCCCGTTTCTTGCGTAGGGTTCTTTAGTATAATTGGCAGGGACCATTGTTTCTGCCTTTTTCAGGTCAGACACAATCAGTTCATAAATTTCAGGAACGGTTGCCAATGGCATGTTGTAATTGATTTCATCTTTCACAACCATAGGTACCTCTCCCCAAGCCATTACAAAGTAAAAATAAGAATAGGCGCGCCAATAATAAGCTTGTCCAATGGCTGCATCTTTCTCTTCCTGGCTCACCTCCGGAGTTCGTCCGGCATTATCTATAATGAAATTAGCAGCTTTTACTAATCTCCAACGAGCCCCCCACAATTCAGTCACCCAAGTGTTATTGTCCGAAACATTATAAGTATCTACCTCACGCAACCCCTGTTTATTAGCTGCAGGGTGTGTAGAAATATCATCACCCATCACTGATTCGAAACCTGCCCAGATATTTGCATACATATCACTCGCAACTTTGGAATACATTCCATTCAGAGCCAAGTCCAGATCACCTTTTGAATTGAAGAAATTAGTTACCGCCAACTGCCCTTTAGGATCTTCTGTCAGTAAATCCTGGCAAGACACCATCCAAAGTGCTATCAATGCTAGTCCGACAGATTTGAATATTCTATATATTGTTTTCATATCCATGTATAGTTAAAAGATTAAAAGTTAAGTTTCATACCAAAAGTGAATGTTCTTGGAACAGGATAAGATCCCATATCTACACCATTAAAGCCGTAATCGGATTCACTGTACACTTCTGGGTCCATACCTGTGTATTTCGTTAATGTAAACAGGTTTTGAGCACTGACCGACAATTGAATATCGGCTACTTTCGTTATCTTCTTAGGAATATTATACGTAAGGCTTATATTTTTCAGTTTCACAAATGATGCATCTTCAAGCCAGAAATCGGAATCAGGATAGTTTCTATTATCTGAATTTTTATGACTTGCATACACAGCATCTGCTTTATTGGCTACTTTATCCCAACTTTTGTAATAAGCATCAGATAAAGAGATGAAACGATATACACCTGTCATAGATCCCATCGCATAGCGGCTTACGTTCAGTCTATCTTGTCCTAATGCAGCATTGATAAAGAGATTGAGCGTCCAGTTTTTCCAAGTGAATGTATTATTCCATCCGAAAGTCCAATTAGGCTCGGCCTGCCCTTTAGTAACCAGATCGTCAGCACCCGGATTGGTTGTCAAACTTCCATTAGATTGATGTTTATACAAGTTGGCGCCCTGGTCATTAAAGTTTGCCCATTCATAAAGATAGAAAGAACCAATCGGATACCCTACTTTTTTAATTTGAATAGGACCACCGCCAATACTTGTATAATTCTCCCCAACGATAAAATCACTACCTGCCAGATCGATTATCTTATTCTTTAAATAAGATGCATTCAGCGATGTTTCCCAACCAAATATATCTTTGTCTGTCAAAGGAGTAGCTGTGATGGTGAATTCAACGCCAGAGTTTCTAACTTCACCTTGGTTGACCCAGAAAGAGCCACCTCCGTTATATTGAGGAGCAGGTTTGCGAAGTAACAAGTCCTTAGTATCCTTCCGGAACCATTCGGCTGTAAAACTCAAGCGACCGTCTAAAACACTGGCGTCCAAACCTATGTTATACTGATAGGTGCTTTCCCAAGTTACATCTGGTGTAGCAAGATTTCCAGTCCAATAACCTGTATGGATTGCATCGCTACCATAACCGTCATAATTTGTAGGGGCCAACATACCCAATGTTGTGTAAGCACCGATACTTTGATTACCAACAACACCAAAACTGGCTCTTAGTTTCAATTGCTGGACAATGTTTTGTTTACTCATAAAGTTTTCTTTGGCAACATCCCAAGCAACAGCTGCTGACGGAAAATATCCCCATTTATTCTTCTTCTGAAACTTAGATGAACCATCGGCACGGAAAGTACCTGTCAGCATATACTTCCCTTTGTAATTGTACATAATTCGACCAAGCCCGGACACAATAGCTTCTGCGGAATAGCCATTCTCTCCATCGCGTGTCTTTGCATTTTTTGCATTCCAATAACCAACAAACTCATTGGCTAAATCACTTCCGGTCAGTTTTAGATTTCTGCCTTCGGCACCACTTGCTTCAAATACAGCTGTTGCAGTCAGATGATGATCGCCGAAACTTGTGTTATAAGTCACATTATTGGTATTCTGCCAGAATAGATTCATCCGGCTCGCATTTTCCATACCACTAATTTGTCCGGGTTTTGCTAACGACGAGGTAAAAGAATAACTCGGAACATGAGAGTAATTAGCGGCCCCCTGTACAGACAATGTCAACCCTTTCATTATTTTGAAAGTCAAATCCATATTAGTATTCAAAGCATACACATATGAGTCACCATAATTTGCGACACGTGCACCATAAGGGTTTCCGTTTACTGAATTATAAGGGTCCATATTATAAACGCCCGTTACCGGATCTTTCATTTCCATCGTAGGAGAATAGTTCAGGAAGTTCATAATGTCAATACCCCCATTATGACTGTGAGTACGTGAAGCATTAATTTTGGTAGAAAGTGTCAACCACTTGGTGAGTTCATTATCCAAATTTATCCGTAACTGTGCACGTTGATACTTGGTCGTGATGGTCATGGCTGTCATATTCAGTACATTGGCTGAAATAAGATACTTATTTTTAGCCGTTCCACCCGAAATACCTAATTTATAGTCCTGACTAATACCGGTCTGCAACATCAAATTCTGCCAGTCAATGCCTTTGGAGCCATTCTTATAGGCTTCCATCTCATCATCTGCAAATGAGATACCATTATACTCCTTTAATGCAGTCGCATATTCATAAGCATTCAGTAAGTCATATTTTTTAAGGATGTTCGATACGCCTATAGCCACATCTGCATAAATCTGCACTTTACCTTCCACCCCTTTTTTAGTAGTTACCAATACCACACCATTAGCACCGCGTGAGCCATAAATAGCCGTTGCCGAAGCATCCTTCAGAACTTCAATAGATTGAATGTCAGCTGGATTTACATCCAGTCCACCAGACATAATACCATCGATGACATACAAGGGGTCATTGCTGGTATTAAGAGAAGTGGTACCACGAACACGAACTTTAACTGTACCACCAGGTAAACCATTTACGCTCGTCACTGCCACACCTGCAGTACGTCCTTGCAGAATATCTTCCACCCGCTTTACCGGCTGATCCTTAAATTGTTTGGAAGAAACAGAAGCCACAGCACCTGTTATATCTGATTTTTTCACTACACCATAGCCGATGACCACTACCTCACTCAATTGGTTCTGATCTTCCTGCATTGTAATCTTCAAACTGGTATTCGTTCCCAGTTTAACCTCTTTAGTCACGTATCCGATATAAGAGAATGATAGTGTAGAGCCAACAGGAGCACTAATCGAGAACTTTCCGGAAATATCCGTTACGGTACCAGTTTGTGCATCTTTAAGAGTTACGTTGACACCGATGATAGGTTCATTGCTGTCGGCATCCATAACAGTACCCGAATACTGCTTTGCAACCTGTGCATAAGTAGATGTAACTGCTGCAAAAAGAAATAGTAGCAAGCAGCCAAGCGTTTTTCTTAGATTATCCATATACTTTTCATTTAGTTAGAATATAATAATATTAGATTTTTAGGAATTTTAGATACAAGTCAAGGCATTCAAAATGTTCCCAACATTACTCCGCCACCTCTTCATTCTACAGTTTTAGGATGTATTCATAGTAAATAGTCTTTTTTTTAAGGTTTAATACTATTCCGTATTTAGTGTCAACTATGCAAATATAGGTGCAAAGCGTGGAAATAGAGATCAAATAACATCCATAATTAGTCCGCTACTGTTCAAAAGGAGTATTCTGAATATCCTTTCTAGCTATCTAATGAGCTTTGTGGACAAAAGAAGATGAAATCTATTGTACAGTTTCATAACTTCTTTTATATTTGCTCTATCAAAAGAACATAACTATGTCAAAAGCACACGTACTAAAGAGGTATTCTTTTCTAATCTGGATATTATTCTTTGTTCTTTCTACCAAGGCTGAACAACAAGACTACTACTTCAGACAAATTTCTTTGGAACAGGGATTGTCACAATCAAGAGTGCAGTGCATTTACAGAGATCATTTAGGAGTCATATGGATAGGTACCAAATGGGGATTAAATAGTTATGACCAATCTGAACTGAAAAGTTATTTTCATGACCGGGAGCAGCCCAACTCATTGCCCGACAATTTCATTCGTTTTATTACAGAGGATCGTTTAGGCGATTTATACGTTTCTACCAATAAAGGAATTGCCATCTACAATAAAGCAGAAAATCAATTTCAGCCATTGAAATATAACGGGAAGCCATTTAACGCTTGGTCTTATCTTCAAATAGGTGACAATTTCCTGTTTGGAGGAGAAGAAACTTTATACCAATACAATCTAATGGATAAAAGTATTACGACGATCTTCCCCGACATTGATGGAGACAAGTTAAAATGTATCAATCGCATCTTTCAGTGGAGTCCCGATGTGCTGATAACCAGCAGTAAAAAAGACGGGCTTTGGATGTACGACTTGACAAAAAAGAAAATGTATCGATGTCCATTTGTAAAAGAGCGCGAGATAAACACCATATTTGTTGACTCTCAAAACCGGCTTTGGGTATCATTCTATGGCAAAGGAATAGCCTGCTACTCGAAAGAGGGGAAAAGGCTTTTCAGTTTATCCACCAAAAATTCCGGGCTCAACAACGATATCATTTTTGATTTTCTTGAAAAAGACAACCAACTTTGGATAGCTACTGACGGAGGAGGTATCAACATACTTGACTTCCAGACTATGAAGTTCTCTCATCTTAAACATATTTCCGATGATGAACAATCCTTGCCGAATAACTCTATCTACCGGCTTTATAAAGATCAGATGGACAATATATGGATAGGCAGTATACACGGAGGATTATTCGCCATTAAGAAAGTGTTCATCAAAACCTATAAAGATGTTCCACTGAACAATCTCAATGGAATTAGCGAACGTACCGTGGTTAGCATCTTTGAAGATAAGGATACATTGCTTTGGATTGGAACAGACGGAGGAGGTATCAACTCATTTGACCAAAAACGAATACATTTCATCATTACCCTACTACATACGGGGAGAAAGTTACCTCTATCACAGATTTTTCTGAAAATGAGCTCTTATTATCATGTTTTAATAAAGGGGTATTTACCTTTAATAAGAGAACCGCACAGATGCAACCTTTTCCCATTATCAATGACTCTATTTCGAAAAGAGAATTTTCATCCGGTGATTTGGTAAATCTATATCCTACAAAAGATAATATTTACATATTAGGAGCAAAAGTCTATATCTACAACAAGCATACCCGGCAAACATCTATTCTCTACGCACCCCAAATAGACATTCAACGCCAAATAGCTATGCAGGCAATTTATTCCGACGATACGCATCTGTATCTAATGGGAACCAATAACCTGTTTAAACTAAACTTCAAAACCAACGAACTGTCTTCATTAGTCAATATGAAAGAGGGAGATGATTTCACATCGGCCTGCCGGGATGATAAAGGTAACTTCTGGATAGGAAGTAATTTCGGACTGCTCTTCTATAATAAACAGACTGGAAAAACAGAAAAAATACATACCAACTTGTTCAACAGTGTATCCAGCCTTGCCTATGATAAAAAAGGAAAAGTCTGGATAGGAGCACAGAACATGTTCTTTGCGTATATTATCAACGAAAAACGTTTTGTTATCCTGGACGAATCCGATGGAGTTCCTTCCAACGAATTGATATTTACCCCTATTCCTGCTCTTCGTACTCCCAATCTGTATATGGGAGGTACTATGGGACTGGTACGCATTAATACGGATATTATTTTCGAAAGTAATTCGTCTCCTATTCTCAAGCTACTTGAAGTAAAACTGAATGGTAAATCAACTCTGAAACAGGTTAATAATAACTGTATTTCGATTCCTTGGAATCATTCATCGTTCAACATTAAAGTGATTGCTGACGAAAAGAACTCCTTCCGAAAACACCTTTTCCGATATGTCATCACAGGAAAAGACAAAATGGTGATCGAGAGTTATCTCCAGACACTCGAATTGGGTACATTCGCATCAGGAGAATATACCATCAGCGTATCCTGCGACACCTCCAACGGTGAATGGAGCCAGCCGATAGAGATCTTAACTATTATAGTCTCACCTCCTTGGTGGAAATCTATCTGGTTTATTATACTATGCATTTTCTTTGCATTTCTAGTGGCAGGAATGGTCTTCTTTAGTTTGATAAGAAAAAAAGAAAATCGGCTGAAACGTGAGATGCGGGAACATGAGAAGAAGATATATGAAGAGAAAATACGCTTCTTAATCAATATAAGCCATGAGCTACGTACCCCTTTGACACTCATCTATGCTTCCCTGAAACGAATTCTAAATAAAGAGGTGAAGCAGGACGAGCTACCGGAATATCTACAGGGGGCATTCAAACAGGCGAATCAGATGAAAGATATTATCAACATTGTGCTTGATGCACGCAAAATGGAGGTAGGACAGGAAGTGCTACACATCTCTTCGCATCCTTTACACAAGTGGATACAGGAAGTGGCAGAAACATTTCAAACTGCATCTAAAGCCAAAGAAATTGAAATTTCATACGACTTTGACGACAGTATACAATCTATCGCGTATGATGACACTAAATGCAAAGTTGTTCTTTCCAATCTGATTATGAATGCTTTGAAATATAGTCCTAATCAGACTCGTATTGTTATAAAAACCATCCGTACAAATGAAAGTATACAAATACACGTACAAGACCAGGGAATTGGATTGGATAATGTAGATATAAAGAAGCTCTTTACCCGTTTCTACCAAGGCAAACATAATGAGGGAGGAAGTGGTATCGGTTTATCTTATGCTAAAATGTTGATTGACTTACATGGAGGCAGGATGGGCGCTTTCAATAATAAAGACAGAGGGCCACATTCTTTTATGAAATACCGGCTAATCTACAAGAACAAGAAGTATCATGTCCTCAACATTCCTACCTCAACGAACTTTTAAGTTCTCCGGAGGAAGAAGAGAAAATAGAATCCGGGGCTTTCTCTCTACAAGGATACTCACTGTTGATTGTAGAAGATAAACAGGACTTAAGAGAATTCTTAAAAAATGCTCTTAAGGATAAATTCAAGAAGATCTATCAGGCAGAAAATGGATTGGTAGCGCTGGAAGTTATTAAGCAACAGCAACCGGACATTATAGTAAGTGATGTAATGATGCCACAAATGAATGGCTATCAGCTATGCAAGGAAATTAAAGAAAATCTGAATATTAGCCATATCCCTGTCATTCTGCTTACCGCCAGAGCCGATTCTGAAAGCCAGATGTTAGGATACAAATTAGGAGCCGATGCCTATTTGCCCAAACCATTTGAAATGGAAATGCTCCTTAGCGTGATCCAGAACCAGATGAGAAATCGTGAATATATTAAATCCAGATACAGGGGCAATCAATTCATTCTGTCTCCGCAAGAGGCTACTTTCAGCAATGCGGATGAACAATTTATGATTAAATTGAATGAAATGATCGATCAGAATCTGTCTCAACCAGATCTGGACGTAAAATTCCTGACTGCTCAAATGGCTATGAGCCGGACATCCTTATATAATAAGGTAAAGGAACTGGCCGGCATGGGAGCAAACGATTATATCAATCGTAGAAGAATCGACAAAGCAATCATTCTTTTAACTCAGTCTGACATGAGCATTACTGAAATATCAGAGCAGGTAGGTTTCACTTATCAACGATATTTCAGTACGCTATTTAAAGAAATGAAAGGAATGACTCCTTCTCAATTCAGAGCACAACACGGTTCTACCCAACAACAATCAGAATAGATTCAGCACTTTAGTTTATCATTTATATAGAAATTATACTCCCCGGAACAGAGCGATTAGGATTTCCAGTGCAGATTTGGACGTTTCATGATTTGAAATGACTAAAATCTGATGAGTAGAATAAAGCATTCGACTACTTTTGCAGCAAGCAATTGATAGAAAACGAATACACTTAAATTCAATTATTATGAGAAACTACTATTTAACTCTGTTACTAATATGCATTTGCGGCCTTTGCTTTGCACAGCAACAGACCAATGACACCGTTACTAAAAATCCGCCAAACAAAGAATGGAACTTCAACAATCTGGATGGATGGGAATACGGACATCAAGACAACAACCCGGATAATCAATGTATATTAGAGAATGGTTACTTACGGATCTTTACCCGGGCTAACTCGGTGGATCGGAAAAAGGTTCATACTGTAGAACGGATTTATACAACAGGAAGATATACCTGGCGTACTCATATCCCGCAAATGGGAATAGGAGATCAATGTAGCGTGGGTTCGTGGATATACCATGACGACCAACATGAATTGGATTTTGAAGTCGGATATGGTAAAGATACAGTTCGCAAGGAGTTAAATGCAACTCCCGACGAAATGATTGCTTATATGACATCGCAGGCATATCCTTTTTCTTCCGTTCCTGTAGTAATCAAGACCGGATGGCATCTGTTCGAAATTGATCTGACATTAAAAAACGGGAACTATTACATCACCTGGTTAATAGACAACGAGCCCAAACATGAACTTCAACTGGAATTTGGGAAAGACATTGCATTCCATATTTTTTGCAGTGTAGAGAATCTTAAATTTATTGGAGACCAACCGGCACAGCAGGAAAATTCCGGATTGTTTGATTTCGTCAGATATACATATCATGACTAAATAAATGAACTTAGCACACATTTCTTAAAATCCCCCAATTACATACCATGAGAACAAAGTTCATTTCACTTTCTCGGATATTCATGAACATTTGTCTCAATGCGCAGGATAGAGCAGTTGATGAAGGTCATGCTCTCTAAATATAAAATAGCCCTCGCTACAAATCTGTAACGGGGGTATTTTTTAGAGGAGTCATTTCTCCTCTTGCTAATGTTTTGTTTATGTGCTTTTTATATCTGAATACATCAATCAGATAATCCCTCTCACTCTATCGTCAAATGCAGAAAGCGCAGCTTTCGCTCCTTCGCCCATAGAGATAATAATTTGCTTATAAGGAACCGTAGAAACATCTCCGGCTGCATAGATACCCGTCACATTCGTACGGCAATGTGCATCAATCATGATTTCGCCCGGACGGTTGGTTTCCACTATGTCGCGGAATACACTGCTATTCGCAGAAAGCCCGATTTGTACAAATACACCATCCAACTCAACCAAACGTTCTTCTTCCGTTTTGCGATCTTTGATGCGCAGGGCAGTCAGTTTATCACCATTTCCTATCACTTCCGTAGTCTGTGAACTTACAAACACTTCCACGTTCGGCAATGATTTAAGTCGATCTTGAAGTACACTGTCCGCTTTCAACTCATCCATAAATTCAAAAACAGTCACTTTGGAGCAGATACCGGCCAAGTCAATGGCTGCCTCAATGCCGGAATTTCCTCCACCTACTACTGCTACATGCTTTCCCTTATAAAACGGCCCATCACAATGAGGGCAGAAAGCAACACCACGACCGATATACTCCGCTTCTCCCGGAACATTCAGTTTACGCCAGCTTGCACCAGTTGCAATAATCAGTGCCGGAGCCAGGAATTTCTCCCCAACAGAGGTAGTGATCTGCTTTTGTTTTCCAACCACTTCTACTTTTTCTACTTTACGATGCTCCAGCAAATCCACCGGATAACGCAACAAGTGAGTTTTCAGATTATCGGCAAGTTCATTTCCTGTCGTTTCCGGAACAGAAATTAGATTTTCAATACCCACCGTTTCTTTCACCTGTCCGCCAACACGCTCGGCCACGATAGCTACACGCAACCCTTTACGGGCAGAATAAATAGCTGCCGATACTCCGGCAGGACCTCCACCAACTACAATCACATCATACTCTTTCACCTCTTCATTCGCTTTGGTATCGTCAATACCATATTGTTCCTCCAGCTTGGCGAGCAGCTCACCAAATTCACCACGGCCTACATGAAGTAATTTTCCATCTGCAAAGACAGAGGGTACTCCTTGTATCTTCAGTGCATCTACTTCATCCTGATAAAGCGCACCGTCTACCATTTCATGCGTAATAGCCGGATTCAAAGTAGTCATTGCATTCAGAGCCTGCACTACGTCAGGGCAGTTCGTACAAGTCAACGAAACATAAGTGGTCAGATGTATTGGTCCTTTCAGTGCTTTCACACGATTGCAAACAGCCTCATCGGGAAAGTTCTTTCCTTTGCCGTCCAGATTCAGGATAGCCAAAAGCAATGATGTGAACTCATGTCCGTTAGGAATACCCCGAAATGTGATTCCGGTACGGTCGCCATTCTTCAATAAAGTAAACTTCAATGCGTTTCCCTCATTCACTACACAAGTGATATGATCGGAACAATCCGCTACATCTCCCAGCAGCTCCAATAATTCTGTTTTGTTTTCGTGGCTGGATGATACGGATATATCAAAAGTAAAGTTTGCCTCCAGCCCAGCAAAAATACCCTTTAGTTGTTCTTTTAATGCAGATTCTAACATATCTTTTTCCTTTCATTTTTTTTAAAGAAAGGCCGGCAGCGTCTCTCGTTACCGGCCTCCCATAATCACCATTATCAAGATCTATCAAATCTTACCTACCAGGTCAATGCTTGGTTTCAGGGTAGACTCACCCTTTTTCCATTTAGCCGGGCAAACTTCTCCGTCATGGGTAGCAACAAACTGTGCAGCTTCCACCTTACGAAGCAATTCACTTGCATCACGACCAATATTGTTATCATTCAGTTCCACCACTTTAATCTTTCCTTCCGGATTGACAACGAATGTACCACGATAGGCCATACCCTCTTCTTCGATATATACACCCAGTGCACGGCTCAAAGCGCCAGTCGGGTCTGCCAACATCGGATATTGAATCTTGCGAATGCTTTCAGAAGCATCATGCCAGGCTTTGTGCACGAAATGAGAGTCAGTACTTACCGAATAGATTTCTACACCCATCGCTTTGAACTGGTCGTACTTTTCAGCCATATCCACCAATTCAGTAGGACATACGAAAGTAAAGTCGGCAGGATAGAAGAAAAGAATCGCCCATTTACCTTTCAGGTCATTGTTGGTTACAGTCTTGAAAGCTCCGTTGTGAAAAGCCTGAACACTGAATTCAGGAAGTTGAGAATTTAAAATTGGTTCCATAATCTTTATTGCTTTTATTGTTATTAATTGGTTTGACTTATAACATCAGAAACAATCTTTTGTTTTTTGTTTCTGATGCAAAGATAAAGGCAGAAACCCCGCCTTTGCAAAAAAAAGCCCAATCGAATATTTCTATGCGGTGATAGATGAAATTAATAAAAGCATTTTATACCTTTGCATGCATAAACAAAAAAACTGGAAAATATATACGATTATGGAACATCCTCTTGACCAATTCTTATATTGCCCTAAATGTGGTTCCTCTCATTTTGAGATTAACAACGAGAAATCTAAAAAATGTGCAGATTGCGGCTTTGTCTATTATTTCAATCCTTCTGCCGCCACAGTAGCACTCATCTTGAATGAGAAAAATGAACTGCTTGTCTGCCGGCGTGCTAAAGAGCCGGCAAAGGGAACTCTCGACCTTCCCGGAGGATTTATCGATATGAACGAGACAGGTGAAGAAGGCGTAGCCCGTGAAGTGCTGGAAGAAACCGGATTGAAGGTAAAAAAAGCTATTTACCAGTTTTCACTTCCCAATATTTATGTTTATTCAGGTTTTCCTGTACACACACTCGATATGTTTTTCCTCTGCACCGTAGAAGACATGAGCCATTTCTCCGCCATGGATGATGTAGCAGATTCTTTCTTCCTACCTCTCTCCGAGATTCATCCGGAAGATTTTGGGTTGGATTCTATCCGTCGCGGACTTAGCTTGTTTCTAGCTCAATGCCGCTAAGATAATCTCATCAGCCTGATAGATTGAGAGTATTTCATCTATAGTTATGTCCCATTTTTAAGATATTCCTCCAAAACATCAGATAAAAAAATAATGATCTGGAGAATAAAATGCATAAAAACATGCAACTGTATGCAAAATCACAGGCTAATACCGTATAAATTCAAGTCGAATATGCATTTTTTCTATCAAGAAAAGATTCGTTGGTTTAAAACCAAGGAGTTCTTCCCCACCGAGGAACGCTTCCTTTCTCACCGACGAAGCAGCTTTTGCTCGGTGGGGAAGACAAATAAGGGAAAATTTAAGACCGTTTTTCTTCTATTTCATCACAAATATCGAAAAGGCAACAAACAACAAAATGCCAGTTTCTAACCACATTTCAGTTTACACAACAAGTGAAAAAGAAGAAAAGCATTACAATTTAATCGACAAACATCTCCTATAACAAAAAGAAAGAATTTCGCACCTACAAATCTCTGCGTTTTTTTATATTTCTCAATCCTCCCAGTAATTACGCCTTTTATTCTCGTTTAAATATTCCTTTTCTTAAGATGGGCCATTTTTCAGTAGCCAATTGATGTATTTGTAAAATAGAAGTTCATCTCAACCAAATAGATCAAAGTAATTTATCACATAATCTTAAACAATCATATTATATTACTATAAATGAACAAAATACAACATATTGTGTTATCTTTGTAACCACCATTAATTTAATGGCCATTAAATTAACCGCCATTAAGATAGCAATAATATGAAGTTCTACGACCGAAAGAAAGAAATGGCGATACTGTATGCAGCTAAAAAGCAATCACAAACGAGCGCTTGCTTTACTGTAATGACCGGACGCCGACGAATCGGAAAAACAGCTCTACTCTTAGAGTCTGTCAAAGACACCCGATTCGTATATATATTTGTAGCAAGAAAGAGTGAAGTCCTGCTTTGCGCACAATATCAACCTGTCATTCAGGAAACGCTTGGCATTCGTATCTATGGAGAAATCAGAGAGTTCGCACAGCTCTTTGAACTGCTGATGCAACATTCCCAAAAGGAAAATTTCACATTAATCATTGACGAATTTCAAGAATTTCTCTATATCAATCCGTCTATCGTCAGTGACATACAACGTATTTGGGACCAATATCACGCGACTTCCAAAATCAATTTCATTGTATGCGGTTCCGTTTATTCAATGATGAAAAGAATATTCGAAGACCGCAAGGAGCCACTATACGGACGCCTTACCGCCCGAATTTCTCTGCATCCATTCACCACCACCGTTATCAAAGAGATTCTAGCAGACCATGCCCCCCAATTCACATCGGAAGATTTGCTTTGCTTGTATTTGCTGACAGGTGGAGTAGCCAAATACATCACCCTATTGATGGAAGCGAAAGCATTTAATAAAACTGCCATGATAAATTATGCGCTTTCCGAAGGCTCACCATTTCTGACAGAAGGCAAAGACATGTTGATTTCCGAGTTCGGGAAAGACTATGCCAATTATTTTTCTATCCTATCTCTCATTGCAGAAGGAAAAACAACACAACGAGAGATTGATTCCATCATCAATAAAAACACCGGTTCCTATTTAGCCAACCTTGAGGATGAATATTCATTAATCAAAAAAGTGAAACCGATGTTCGCTAAACCTAATAGTCGTGCTACCCGTTATTGCCTGCAAGACAATTTTCTACGATTCTGGTTTCGCTTTATTTTCTCAAACAACGCAGTACTAGAAATGGGGAAAAACCATTTACTGATAGAATATGTAGAAAAGAACTATGAACAATACAGCGGCCTATTGTTAGAAAAAAAAAATATTTCCGTGAACTTATCGCTGAAGAAGAGGAAGTTACCGACGTAGGTAACTATTGGGACAAAAACAGAGAAAATGAAATAGACCTGATCGCCCTCAACCGGTTTAACAAAACAGCACTTATCGGAGAAGTAAAAAGAAATCCGAGAAAAATAAGTATCCCGGCATTGGAAAAGAAAGGAGAAACTTTACATAAAGAATTAAATGATTATAAAATAACTTTCAAAGGATTCTCATTGAAAGATATGTAGTACTTTTGCATAAACACCCGATTATGAAAAAAGAAATTACTAGACTCATTTGTGCCGCCATCTGCTGCACGCCCATTATAGGATTTGCCCAGACAAGTGATAAGTTCACTTCGACCGACAACCTTTATAAAGAAGGGAAAGAACTTTTCCAGGAAAAGAATTATGCAGCTGCTCTGCCGGCATTGAAAGCATTTGTAAAACAAAAGCCTGCAGCCAGCCTTCTTCAAGACGCAGAATACATGCTGGCCAGTTCCGCTTATGAACTGAAAGACAAAAACCGGATCGAAATCCTGCGCAAATATCTCGACCGTTATCCTGATACTCCATACGCTAACCGCATTTATGCGCTGTTAGCCTCCTGCTATTTCTACGAAGGAAAATATGATGAAGCACTGGCACTCTTCAACTCTGCCGACCTCGATTTGTTAGGTAATGAAGAACGGGACGACTGCACCTACCAACTGGCTACCTGTTATCTGAAAACCGATAACCTACGAGAAGCAGCCATCTGGTTTGAAACTTTGCGCGCCAACAGCCCCAAATACGCCAAAGATTGTGATTACTATCTTTCCTACATCCGCTATACACAAAAACGTTATACTGAAGCGTTGAAAGGCTTCCTCCCCTTACAGGACGACTCAAAATACAAAGCACTCGTCCCTTATTATATAGCCGAAATTTATACGCAGCTCAAAAACTATGATAAGGCACAAATTGTAGCACAAAACTACCTGTCAGCCTACCCGAATAACGAGCACGCCGCAGAAATGTACCGTATTCTTGGAGATGCCTATTACCATTTCGGACAATATCACCAAGCCGTAGAAGCATTCAACAATTACCTGAATAAGGATCGCTCGGCTCCCCGCCGGGATGCCCTTTATATGCTGGGACTCTCCTACTACCAAACAAAAGTATACTCCAAAAGCAGCCGAAACATTAGGTAAAGGTGACAACTGACAACGATGCCCTTACCCAAAATGCATATCTCCACATGGGACTCTCTTATCTGCAACTGGCAGAGAAAAACAAAGCACGCATGGCTTTTGAACAAGCAGCCGCCTCCAATGCTAATATGCAAATCAAGGAACAGGCAGCTTACAATTACGCTCTTTGCCTGCATGAAACCTCTTTCTCCGCTTTCGGCGAATCCGTTACTGCTTTCGAGAAATTCCTGAATGAATTTCCGACTTCTCCTTACGCTGAAAAAGTCAGCAGCTACCTGGTAGAAGTTTACATGAATACACGTAGCTACGATGCAGCTTTGAAATCAATCGACCGGATTGCCAAACCAAGCGCGCAAATATTGGAAGCCAAACAGAAGATACTGTTCCAATTAGGAACTCAATCTTTCGCTAACGCCGACTTCGAACAAGCTCTGAAATATCTGAACCAATCCATTGCCATCGGACAATACAATCGTCAGACCAAGGCAGACGCTTACTATTGGTGTGGAGAATCCTATTACCGTCTAAACCGAATGGTAGAAGCTGCGCGTGATTTTAATGCTTATCTGCAACTCACCACCCAACCCAATAACGAAATGTATGCGCTTGCCAATTATAACTTAGGGTATATCGCTTTCCACCGGAAAGACTATACGCAAGCAAGCAATTATTTCCAAAAATACGTTCAACTGGAGAAAGGTGAAAATGCAACCGCACTTGCCGATGCATACAATCGTATTGGTGACTGCCACCTGCATGTACGTAACTTTGAAGAAGCCAAACAGTATTATTCGCAAGCCGAACAGATGAATACTTCTTCCGGAGACTATTCTTTCTATCAGCTGGCTCTTGTATCCGGTCTGCAGAAAGACTATACCGGTAAGATTACCTTGCTGAACCGTCTGGTAGGAAAGTACCCTGCTTCTCCTTATGCCGTAAACGCTATTTACGAGAAAGGACGTTCCTATGTTTTGATGGACAACAACAATCAAGCCATTACCTCTTTCAAAGAATTGCTTACTAAATATCCTGAAAGTCCGGTCAGCCGGAAAGCTGCCGCCGAAATCGGATTATTATATTACCAAAAGGAGATTACAACCAAGCAATCGAAGCCTACAAACAGGTTATCGAAAAATATCCAGGTAGTGAAGAAGCCCGCCTTGCCATGCGTGATTTGAAATCTATTTATGTGGATCTCAACCGCATCGACGAATTTGCTGCTTTAGCAAATGCCATGCCGGGACACATCCGTTTCGATGCTAACGAACAAGACTCGCTTACGTATGCCGCCGCAGAAAAGATTTATGCACGAGGCAGAATGGAAGAAGCCAAAACAAGCCTCAACAAATACCTGCAAACTTTCCCGGAAGGAGCCTTCAGCCTGAACGCACATTATTATCTCTGCCTGATCGGAAACGAGCAGAAGAATTATGATATGATTCTTCTCCATTCCGGTAAGCTGCTGGAATATCCTAACAATCCGTTTGCAGAAGAAGCACTGATCTTGCGTGCTGAAGTGCAATTCAACCAGCAAAATATGGCTGAAGCATTGGCTAGCTACAAAATGCTGAAAGAAAAAGCAACCAACGTAGAGCGCCGCCAACTTGCTGAAACGGGTATTCTGCGTTGCGCCTTCCTATTGCGAGATGACATAGAAACCATCCATGCAGCTACCGACCTGCTTGCAGAAGCCAAACTTAGTCCGGAGCTAAGAAATGAAGCTCTTTATTACCGTGCTAAAGCCTATACCAAGCAAAAGGCTGACAAGAAAGCAATGGAAGACTATCGTGAACTGGCCAAAGACACACGTAACTCTTACGGTGCCGAAGCTAAATATCAAGTTGCACAATCTCTCTACGACGCAAAAGAATATGCCGCTGCAGAGAAAGAATTGCTCAACTATATAGAACAGAGCACACCTCATGCTTATTGGCTGGCACGTAGTTTTATCCTTCTATCCGACGTCTATCATGCTACGGGTAAAGATGTGGACGCACGCCAATATCTGCTAAGTCTGCAACAAAATTATCAAGGGAATGACGATATTGAAAGCATGATTGAAAGCAGACTTAGTAAATTGAAAGTTGAGAATTGAGAATTAAAAAATAGAAAAGTATGAAACGATCTCATTATATAATAGGAGGACTCGCATTGGCAATCTCAATGCCATCCTGCCTTCAAGCCCAAACCACCCAACCGAAGGATACAACAATGACCCGCACGGTCGTTGTGGAACAAGAATATAACCCGGACATTATGGATGCTTCGAAAGTGAACGTCCTGCCTAAAGTAGAAGAACCGACAGTGAGCAAGAAAGAAGTAGAGTATGCTACAACATTCTTTCCGGCCACTTCCGTTCCGGCAGGCCTGATGCGCCCCTATACCGGAAAAGAAGTTCAACCCGGCACTACCCCGGGATATGTACGTGCCGGATATGGTAATTATGGCAATTTGGATGTTCTCGCCAATTATCTATTCCGCCTGTCAAAAAAAGATAGGCTGAATGTTCGTTTCCAAATGGATGGAATGGATGGTAAAGCTAACGCTTCCTTTCACAAATGGAGAAAATGGAATGCTTTCTATTATCGCACACGCGCTAATGTAGATTACACACACCAATTTAATAAACTGGACTTAAATATTGCCGGAAACTTCGGATTGAGCAACTTCAACTTCCAACCGGAAAGCGTAAACAGCAAGCAGAAATTCACATCCGGTGACTTCCATGCGGGCATTCATTTCACTGATGAGACTGCCCCACTGCGTTTCAATGCAGAAACAAATCTGTTGATGTATGAACGTCAGCATAACATGTTCAATGAATCTGAAGCCAATACAGGTATCAAGGAGACAATCATACGCACCAAAGGCGATGTCACGGGAGCTATCGGCGACCAACAATTAATAACTATCGCTTTGGAAATGAACAATCTTCTCTACAACGGATATACAAAGAATGTTTCCACCGGAGATGAATACTTCAAAAACTACACAACGCTTCTTTTAAATCCATATTACGAACTGGATAATGATGACTGGAAACTGCATATCGGAGCCAATGTAGATTTATCTTTCGGATTTGACAAGTCTTTCCGTATCTCACCCGATATCACTGCACAGTATATTTTTTCTGATAGCTACATTGTTTATGCAAAAGCAACCGGCGGTAAGCAATTGAATGATTTCCGCAGATTAGAAAGTATCTGTCCTTACGGTGAACTGCCGGAGGCAAATACCACTGCCACTTTGGGATACGTACAACGTCCTTATGATACTTACGAGCAAATCAACGGTAGTATCGGATTCAAAGCAAGCCCTTATCCGGGACTTTGGTTCAACGTGTTCGGTGGTTATCAGAATCTAAAGAACGACTTATCTTATTTAGGTTTTGACCCAAGTAATATTCATTCAGGTTCTTACCTTTCTTTTGCTCAAGATAATACAGATAATCTCTACCTTGGCGGTGAAATCAGTTACGATTACAAAGATATCCTCGGAATATCAGCTAAATATACTTACCGTAATTGGGACAGCAAAACAGAGGAATATCTGTTGGCTGTGAAACCTGTCAGTGAAATGTCTTTCAATGTACGTATTCATCCGATCTCTGCTCTTAACATAAATCTGGGTTATGATTACATCAACCGGAAAGAAGTGAAAGAATATGCAAAAATGACCGCAATTAATGATTTGCATATCGGAGCCAGCTATAATGTATTCAAAGGAGTATCCGTTTATGCTCAAGTACATAACCTGCTGAACATCCTACGGCCAGTCGGTCAATCCACCCACATACCAGATACCGTCTTTCTCACGTGCCATTACAATATGTTCGCCTACTTTTCCGCTTATTGGAAGTGTCTGATTCCATACAGTAGGAATGGCAGCGATAAACTTCGTACATTCTTCCTCTTTCAGATAATTAGTAGGTGCATCACACAGCATATTAATAGGAGAATTAAAAATAGTATACAATGCTAACTGACGGCAACGTGTACCCTGACTCATCGGTTCTGTATAGACAGCATGAAAGTTCTTCATGATTACGTTATTCATCGCTCCCTGTGTATAATCAAGTGGTCCGGCAACCATGCGGATGAAAGGAGCTGTCACATCATATATCACTTGATCTGTTCCCGGTTCTGCCCACTTCATTTCTTCCAGTCCATGGACACCCTCGAAATTGATCGTATTCGGATAAGTACGTTGCAAACCAGTCGGTTTGAACGTTCCATGGAGATCTATCAGCAATTTGTATTTTGCTCCGGTTTCAGCCGCTTTACGGTTAAACTCAACTACTTGTTGGTCGTCACGGTCCATAAAATCAATCTTGAAACCTTTGATTCCCATTGCGGCATAATGCTTACATACACGATCCATGTCTTTTTCAAAAAGCACGATAGCCCGCCCAAAGTATCAAATCTACATTTTTCCTTTTTGCATAGCTAATCAACTCTTTCAAATCGATTTCAGGAATCACCTCAAACAAATCCGCTTTACCCGGCACTGCCCATCCCTCATCCAATATCACATATTCGATACCGAATTTCGAGGCAAAGTCAATATAGTATTTATAAGTCTCATTGTTGATACCTGCGCGGAAATCCACGTTGTAGAGATTCCAGTCGTTCCACCAGTCCCAAGCCACTTTACCCGGTTTAATCCAAGAAAAATCTGTAAATTGTGCCGGAGTAGCCAGTTTATATACCATATCATTACAAAGCAGTTCTGCATCATCCTTTGGCAATGACCATGACACGCCAGGGAAATGCTGTGTTTCCCTCCACTCTAGCAATATAAGGTTCACGAGATTTTACTACCCCTTTCAGTCCGCGAACTTCGTCTACTATCGTTTTCGGATAAGCTGCAAAGATTCCATCCAGAGAATATCCATGCTCACCATGTTTCACATACATACCCGGATAGTTCATCAAATCGGCTTCAGTGATACAGATTTTTTTTTCCGTTCTTTCCCTCGACCAAAACCGGTAAAAAAGGCAATCTGTTCCTTATCCCATGCAGACAAGGCAGTTTCCAGATACGTATTTTGGAAAGAACTGTAGAAAGGATCTTTCTTGCCCTCGTTCATTCGGCCTTTCGGTGAAGCTACAAAAACTTTCGGATCATTCGGAAAACAGAAAGAAGCCTGCTCGCTTTCCACCATAAACGGCTTCTTCAGTTCAGAGACAAAACGATAGGCTGCACCATCTTCATAAGCTCTGAACACCAAGCTATATCCTCCTTTAAAGTCAATGGTTAGTTCATTGAACTGGTCCTTGATTGATTTCTTCTTATAGATGGGAGGATAGATAGTCTCATTTACAGAACGGCGGCTGATCTTCTTTACTTTCGGATTGAGTCCGAAAGCTGTACCATCAGTTAGTTTCATGAAAATAGGAGATGGAGCCACCATCACATCGTTGTCGTGAAGAACGGAGTATTCCACATTCTTATCATTCACAATCACATTCACCTGCACTTTACCGGAAATGTCTTTCAGCTCGTACACTTTCTGTGCACAAATGGTTAAAGGTGCGATAGCCATTAGAACCGGCAAAAGTCTTTTCATCATACGTTTCATAAACTAATACTTTTTGTATTTCACACAGTTTTTTATTTACATATTTATCATAAGAGTACCGCTTGGCAGAGATAAAGGAGGAAGCTTAACAGGAAGAATTTCCTGCTAATAAAGCATTGAACAAGTGCTAAATAGCACCTTTCTTATCTCATTCGCGCTACCATTTTTTAGAAATCAATTGTCACCTGATAGGTATCCTTATTCTCAAAGAAGGTCTGTTGCACCTCATATTCGGGAAGCCATACGTATTTTTTTTCCCCTTTATATTCGGCTTCGAGCAAGAAAGTGAACCAGCGGTTATAAGGCAATTCGTCGGTATGCAAAGGAGGTGCGGGGCTATCATATAAGTTGGGGACACCAATTATCAGATATTCTCCTTTCTTATCCGTCTCATAAGTACGGTAAGGAGTAGCGATCAGGTCATTGAATTTTGCACGTGAACCATACAGATTCAGCTTTACCCCTTTTTTGCTTTTTACCTTTCACTTTTACAGATACCTGTATGTTTTCGGGGAACATTTGTTTGAAGAATCCGTCGAAATCACGTCTCGGACGTTTGGATTTGGCGGTGTGATTGATTATATGAACTGCATACGAGCTCCATTTATATGTTTTATAATGACTGTTCATCACACAAGAGTCAGGTTCATATTCGATATGGTTCACCGGATTGTTCTTTGCCCGGATTCTATCAGCATACAAGTCGGTTACCCCACGATAATGTCCGAACTCATGTGCCACTCCTCTATGAAAATAGTCGATACCAAACAGATCTTCATGTTCCGTCTTGCTACGGCTACGGCAAATTACCATATTCAGATCGTCCGCCCCACCGCCGCAATACCATCCTTTAGCCGATTCTTCATCGTCAAAATCAAGAATAGAATCTATAATCAGCAGTACATCGTGATTGGGAAAACCGGCACTCTTCTGATAGATTTTCTCCAATTGGCGGGAGGAGCAGTCGTAAATCACCTGCAGATCCGGTATATAACGGAAATAGTAGTTGAAACGTCCATTGCCGGCTTTGTTCCAGAAGTCGTTCACTTGGTCGAAAAAGCATTCAGCTTCGCTTGATAAGCTTCTTTACCTCCCCAATGCTCCACTCCGGCCTTATCGACAGCCACAAATACCCGGTATTCAATGGTGTCCAAAGATTGTCGAATCTGATTTTCCTCCAATGTCTTTGCCTCCATCCAAGAGAAGAAAGGCAATAGAGCGGGAAATATGAGCCATCTTTTTCCAGTTGTTTTTCATATTAGTTCTTAGTTAAGAATGTATTTTATTTCTTGTAAATCACGACTATTTCCACCGACCATCAAAGTGAAGTCTCCTTTCTCCACAATGAACTTCATTTGATTATTGTAGAATCCTAGTTGTTCATCTTTTACGTCGAAGGTGACCGTTTTGCTTTCACCTGGACTCAGCTTAATCTTTTCAAAGCCTTTCAATTCTTTGATAGGGCGAGTGATAGAAGCCACCTCATCACGCACATACAACTGAACAACTTCCTCGCCCTCGCATTTTCCAGTATTGGTAACCGTTACAGCAACACGTGTATAAGTACCTTTTCCATCACCCGGAAGCAGTTTCACATCCGAATAATTGAAAGTAGTGTATGACAAACCGTAGCCAAACGGATAAGCAGGCTCCGTAGGAATATCAATGTACTTCGCACACCATCCGCCCAATGCAGTGGGGCGTCCTGTGCTCTTATATTGATAATACAATGGTATCTGTCCGTTATGCTGCGGAAAAGTCATTGGCAGCTTACCCGAAGGATTATAATCTCCCCAAAGTACATTACAGATAGCATTACCCGCTTCACTCCCCCAGCCACCAGGTACATAAGATAGCGGGAGCCTCCCGACGAACTTCATTGAAAATAACAGGACGACCACACATCATTAGTACAACTACCGGTTTGCCAGTCTTCACCAATTCGGAAACCAAACGCTGTTGTTCGGCAGCAATAGAAATATCTCCTTTCGAACGCATCTCACCGCTTTCCCAAGCTTGTTCTCCCATTGCAACGATAACCACATCCGATTGGCGGGCAGCAGCTAAAGTCTGATCCAGATTTACAATTTTATTCGTTTTCAAGTCGTAGCCATCGTTATAGTTGATGTCCACTCCTCGTTTCTCCATAGCCTCATACAAGGTTACTACTTTACCAACCTCTGCACAGGACCATGCACCGCACATATCTTTCTGCGATTTGGAAAGCGCACCAATCAAAGCAACTTTCTTGATAGAAGAAGAAAGCGGTAACACCGAGTTTTCATTTTTCAAAAGAACAATAGAACGTTCGGAAACGTAGCATGCTTCCTTGCGGGATTCCTGTGAACCAATCACTGTACGTTCCCTTTCTTCATCACAGTATCTGAACGGATCATCAAATAATCCCAGTTTATATTTCTGTTCCAAAATACGTCTGACAGCATCATCCACCAGCTTGATAGATACCTTACCCTCTTTTACCAGAGACACCAGATTCTTGGAATAGCATTCACTTACCATCTCCATATCCAGTCCGGCCTTGATTCCTTTATAAGCAGCTTCTTTTTCATCTTTCGCATAACGGTGGTTCATCATTTCTCCCACTGATCCCCAGTCGGATACCACAAATCCTTTAAATCCCCATTGATTCTTCAGGAGCTCCCTCAACAGAAAAGTACTTCCGGTAGACGGTTCGTTATTAAAGTCATTGAACGCACTCATGAAAGTAGCAGCACCGGCCTCTGCACCAGCCTTGTAAGGAGGCATATAGAAATTGACAAACTGTCCCATCGACATATCCACACTATTATAATCTTTTTCCGGCAATAGCTGCACCATATCCGGCAAAGTGCTTAATACAGGATAAAATAGTATTCTCTTTCGATAAATCATCTCCCTGTAAACCATGTACACGCGCCTTAGCAACCAACGAGCCATAATAAGGATCTTCACCGGCCCCTTCCATCACACGCCCCCACCGGGCATCCCAGCTAATATCCACCATTGGAGCAAACGTCCAATGCAACCCGGCTGCTGCAGCTTCCTTTGCCGCACATCTCGATCCTCTTTCTATAGCATCCAGATCAAAACTCGCAGCCTCTGCCAATGGCAACGGAAAACCTGTTCTATATCCATGAATAACATCCAATCCGAAAAGCAAAGGAATCTGTAAACGTGATTTCATAGCTGCCTCCTGATATTTACGAGTATTGGCAGCACCGGATACATTCAGCAAAGAACCGATCAATCCCTTTACTTATATCTTCTGTCCGACTGATACGTGTATTATCAGGACCTGTGGCAAATCCACCGGAACATTGGCTTAACTGCCCCACTTTTTCTTCCAGTGTCATCTTTTTCATCAGACCGGATATGAAACGATTCATTTGAGCCTCATCCTTTTGATTCTGCGCCATGCTTCCCATAGCGAAAATCGCCATACACGAATATGTAATTAGTCTTTTCATCATTTTATTATAAGAGTTTATCTGTATTGATTTAAATGTTAATATCCTCCATACGTTTTACTTTCTATCGCAAAGATAGCCGCTGGTCAGATTCACATTGGCGAATTGCGTACAAAAGGACAATAATATCGTAAAGTCTGCTTTTTTTCTATTTCTTTCCGTATAGCATTCAAGCACTTCTGTCATTTTTTGCCTTTATTGATACGATTTTCTCCTTACTCTTCACTTATTCGTAAGAGATATTATCCAGCACTTTTATTCCCTCTTTCCGAACACCTGTCTCAAACAGATTCTTAAACGATTCTACCGACAATGAAGTGGACGGTTTAAAATCTGAAGAATTCATATACGCCAGCAAAGCGGCATAGAATTGTAATCCTTCCGGTGTGTCACGTACCGCTTCCAAGTCGGACATACAAAGCAGTAATTTACTGCCCTCTACATTCAACTCCATCAATAAGCCGAGTTTATGATTTCGTTCCACATTGTCAATTACCTGCACAATAGGGCGGTATTCTTTTGGCATACCATCCAGAATAAGCGGATAGCTATGTTTGATAATTGGATACCACTGCCAGTTCGTATGGTATTCGGTCGGGAAATCATCGAATACCGGATGCTCGGGATTGGTCAGAATCCCCAATGTACCAGGTGAAGCAGGTTTCTTGATGCGGTCACAGATACTTTTGAACATACGATAATTCCAATAGTCGGTCTGGAACAATCCTCCCACTGTTACTTCTTTACAGTCTTCCTCAAGAGGCATCAACAATACCTTTCCACCTTGCTTTAAGGCATTCAGCACATCATCCGTTAGTTGGCGGGCAACTACAACATTACCTGCCTTCAATTGCTTCTTTGCAGGATATATCCATAGCGGATAACTATTCTGATAGGAAGTTCCGGATACTTTCAAAAGTAATTCGGCTTTATACGCTTGCTCCACATCGGGCAATGTCAAACGAATAGTTCCGGCAGTCAATAATCCTAATCCTGATGGAATAGCCATCTTACCTTTGCCAAGGCTTTTCTTCCCATTTTGAGTTCCCATGAAATACTTTTTCGTTCAATGAAGTTTCTCCATAATTGGCAATCTCAACAGTACCTGCGAATGATTCACCGCCTGTCCAACAGAATTTGGCAGTTGTCAATAAAGGAACCACTTCACTACAGAATTCTCTCCATTTCTTCGGTTCAACCAATCCTTTACTATCCATAAAAGCATCCAGAATACCAACATAAGCCGACCCCTGTCCCGGATAATCCTGTAAATCGAGTAACTGAAAACCAGCCATCCGTTTGGAACGGAGATTCATTTCAATATCTGCCCGGTAAAGTTCCACAGACCATGCACCCGATGCTTTAAAAAAATCATCCGCCTGCTCCAGCATGCCGGCTTTCTCCAAGCGGTCACGAAACACTTCAAAATTCCAGGAGCTAAGACTCCTGTATATTTCTTCATCTCCTCATAATTCGGGTAAGTTTGAAACTGTCCGGTTTCATGTCCGATCACCGGAACAGGAGATTTTTCCAGAGCCTCATCAAAGTTCATTACCGAATTAGGATAGGTATTATTAAGATAGCCACCTTCTTCCGCATCTGCGAAAGAGAAAGAAGCACGAGCATGAGTAGAATAACCCTCACCACTGCCTACACGACAAGTTACCAGAAAATCCTCACCCGGAATATGTCCTCGTGAGCCTAAAAGATATTCGAACCATACGTGTATAGGTGTCTCGGCTCTATGGACCGGAAACAATCTACAAACTCTTTCATCACATTGATGTCACCTCCCAGCTCATTTCCCAAGGCAAAGAGTACAAAAGAAGCATGGTTACTATATTCACGCATGATATTCTCTCCATCTTTCATCAGAAAATCCATCAGCTCGGCAGATTCTTTCTTAAACCCTCCCCAGATAGGTAATTCCGGCTGCAAGTAAATACCCTCCAAGTCCGCAGCTTCAAAACACGCAGCAGGTGGGCACCAAGAATGAAAACGACAATGATTCAATCCATATTCCTTACAAATCCTGAAATAACGACGCCATTGTTCCAAGTCCATCGCCGTATGGCCCGTCAAAGGGAATACACAGGCATCATGTTTTCCTCGAAGAAATGTTTTGGCGCCATTGATAGTGAAATGCGTTTCTTCAGTTTTAAAGTCACGCAAACCGAAACGAACTGTTTTCTCGTCTATGCCATTTATCTCTGCTTTCAGTTGATATAGAGCCGGCTGGAGGTCACTCCACAATACAGCATTATCTCCCAACTGATAAGTGAATTCATATTCCTTGCTCCCCTCTTTCAAATTATATTCTGCAGATCTGGCTTTATGCTTTTTGGCAGTATTGAAAGCAGAAGCTGACAACTGCAGTTTCTTCCCACCAATGCCTGAAGAATTGGAAAGAGTTATTTTCACTTTTACGGAGCGGTCTTCTACTTGAGGAAAAGCCTGAATGGACTCAATAAACAATGGATTCATTGCCTGCAATTCCATCCGTCCGATAATACCGTTCCAGTTTGTCTGGGTAGATTCCGTACAAGCGTGAGAACTTGAACGAATCTGCCCGGGAATACTTTTTCCGTTATCTACACAAATAGTCAGCTTATGTGAACCGGGAGCCAGGAAGTGAGTGAGATTAAATTCCTGTGGGGTAGATAAATAGTTGCATTTACCCACTTCCCGACAATCGATCCACACGGTTGTCGGACGAGTACGTTCCAGAAACAACACGATATGCTTTTTCTTTCCAGTCGGCTGGTATTTCTATATTCCTGCTATACCATGCCGCACCTTCATATTTATAATATCTGGACAAATAAGTGGTCTCCGACTTGTTGGTATTCTCTATTCCTTTTCGATTCGAATCTGTTGTACCGGGTAAAGTCACAGTTTCTGCAAAATCCATGTTCCACAGTTTTTCCTGTTCTCCCTTGCCGTGAGGGTCCAATGCAAAACTCCACGTTCCGCTCAAATCAATCATTTTGCGCAAACCTGATGTCTGCGCCCATGATGTACACAAAAAACAAATAATAATAAAAGAGTTCCAGCTAATCGATTACGCATAACTTTATTCATAATATATGATTTAATGTCCTTAATTTATCTGTTTACAAAGATAGGACGGAGAACAAACCACAATGACAAATCCCGTACAAAAAAACAATAATATCGTAAAAGATACTGTGTATCATCTCTTTTATATCACTATCAGCATGATAATGTCCTTGCCTGACTGATAAAATACACAAATAGTTTTTTTCATAGCTTCATCCCCTTCCACAGCCTGCAACTCTGGGTGGAACTGAACACCCCAAATATGTTCGGAATCAGATTCGATTGATTCTATGACTCCATCATCAGCGAAAGCAGATGCCTTGAATCCACAAGCCAATTTCTTAACGGCTTGATGATGAATGGAGGAGACTTTCAAACTTTCCTTGCCTGTAACAGAATACAATTTTCCGGTCCTCAAACATCGCACATTATGCTGTAATATCATAAACGCATCCGGTGACCGATGATTAATTTCCGAGGGATATTGAGCAGGCAAATCCTGATATAATGTTCCACCAAAATAAGTATTAATAATCTGCATTCCCCGACAAATACCTAAAACGGAATTTGCCTTTCGGATGCTAAGCGCAGCAAAGCATAATCAAAGTCATCCCTATCCCGGCAACATTCTCCACATTCAGGAAGAGTCGATTCTCCGTATATCACAGGCGATATATCTCCCCCACCTGTCAGGAGTAAACCATCAATAAAAGAAACCACAGATTGTAAAATCTGTACATTGTCGGTAAACGGAAGAATAAAAGGGATGCCGCCCGCTTGAAGGACAGCATCCACATATTTTCTTTTCACAGATATTCTTCCCGGAATATCAATTTCAGTAGAAATACCAATAACAGGAATTTCTCTTTTTATCATTCTCATTGTCTTTTTATCAACTTAATCCACAGCCTGTAGTTGTAAAGCCAAACTTGAATATTCACTTTTCAGCAATGATTTTAATGCAATGCCTTCTTCCATCAATATCTTTCCACTAATGATTTTTACCATTCAGGTCACAAGGTTTGCTACTGTCCACAGGTGTCAAATCTACCAAACGATAATTCTTCGACGGATCCAATCCATTCATACAAACCTTCGGAATAACCATATTGATGAAATGAGAAATCTTATATGCATAAAAGACCGCCTTATTCTTTTCGGAAGTGACATACATCAGAGAGGATACTCCTTTATTATCGTATGGAGACACCAACCGATACAAATCACCGAACTGAACCACAGGACGAATATCTTTATACGCTGCAATAGCACGCTTGGCGAATGCCTTATCAACATCATTCATGTCCTTCGGCTGAATTTCCATTCCCAATCGCCCGGACATTGCCACATCAAAACGGAATTTCAATGGAATACGGCGTCCGGTCTGATGATTCTTGTCCGCACTTACGTGAGATGCCATAGCAATAGCCGGAAAGAAACCGGAAACTCCCCATTGCATATAAATTCTTTTTGCAAAGCATCCGTATCATCACTCGTCCAGAACTCATCAAAATATGGAAGCAATCCATAATTGACGCGGGCACCGCCACCAGCACATAGCTGCATCACGAGTTCAGGATACTTAGCACGAATACGCTGAAGTACTTTCTGCAAACCCCTATTATACTCAATATAGAGATGTGATTGCTTGTTTTTTGGTAAGTAAGAAGAACCATAATCCAGCAAACTGCAATTATCATCCCATTTCATATAGGAAATTTCCGGATAGTTCGTCATCAAATTATCGACCACTCCAAAAACAAAATCCTGTACTTTCGGATTAGTCAAATCCAGAACTACCTGCGTTTTGCCACGCCCGGTAGATAAAGGACGGTTATCAATTTTCAGAATCCAGTCCGGGTGCTTTTCGAACAGTTCGCTCTTAGTATTCGACATTTCCGGTTCAATCCAGATACCGAATTTTATATGATGCTTCCTGGCAGACGCAAGCAATCCTTCAATACCTTCAGGCAGTTTTTCTTTGCAGACTTCCCAATCACCCAAACTACTGTTTCCACCATTACGGGGATATTTATTTCCAAACCAGCCATCGTCCATGACAAACAACTCTCCACCCATGGCAGAGAAAGCTTCCATCATCTCATCCATCCCTTTTTGGTTCACCTTGAAATAAACACCTTCCCAGCTATTCAACAAGATGTCATGCAGCCTTTCACCCTGATTCATTTTATATTGGCGTGCCCAATGATGAAAAGCACGACTCACCCCACCTTTGCCATTGGTACTATATGTCATGGCAAATTCAGGAGTGACGAATGTTTCTTTCGGTTCCAATATGTATTGTGAACTTTCCTCATTCATACCGACTATTATATTCAGTGCTGTGTTGCGAACATCCAGCTTCAACTTATAATTACCACTCCAAGCCAGAACGCCCCCAAACACTTTTCCTGATTCTTCCTGCGGTCTGCCATCCAATGATAACATAAAAGACGGATTATCAGTTTCCGTATTCGCAAGTCCATCTTTGTTGGCAATCACTTTTTGCCCGTTCGTCAGTTTCTCTTCATCCATCGTATGTTCCGCGCCCCACGAACCATGAAAATGAGTCAGCCAGTTGTCCCCGCGAGACATCGGCAAATAAGCGGAAGCAAACTGAAACAGTGTTACCGGTTTCTTACCTGCATTGCCAATCTCAACCCAAGTGGTAATTATATCCGTTCCTTTATAAGCCTTATAGCATTGTTTCACCCAAACAGGATATATCTTATCTTTCAAAAGCACTTCCAAAATCTCACCATCGTCAATCCCGTATTGCTTTACATTATCTACTCCCCAAATCCAATGACATATTGCCGTCGGCATGGGTAATTGCGACCGCCTTTTCGCCTACGGTCTGAAGACCGAATGCTGGATAACTATCCGCTTCGAAAGCCAAACCGGCATCATAAATATTCTGGATCTGAACGGGAGTGATGCTCACTCCATAATATTGCATTTTTGACTTTTCACCCTCATTGGCCGTAATCAACAATGAGGTCCGAGGAGTGGAAATCAAGTAATCTTTTGACAACAATGGAGCTGATATCAACAGCCCCATTGCCATCATTAAACCCATCTTTTTTATTCATGGCTTTATTGATTTAATTCATTGTATCGTAAACAATACCTATAGAAAACGTTGTAAACTAACGATCTCTTTACCCTTAAAATTCAACTTTTATTTCACAGACATCCTTACCTGTTTCCAAATGTTGTCTCTGTAACTCTACATCCGGTAACCATACATATTTCTTCTGTGCCGCATCATCTATCACCTCCACTAGGAAACTGAACCAATAAGAGTAAGGAAATAAGTCCTGCGGTTCCTTAGGCGGAATATTGGGGTCAGTCATATCGGGATGATACAGTTTATACAGATTGGTCAGTTCTACTTTTCCTTTTTTATCCGTCTGATAAGTCCTGTACACCTTTGGGTATACATCACGCTTATTATATTTACCACCGGCACGTGTACCATAGAAATTCACAGTATAGTTGGATTTCGCCTTTCCATTCTTTTCTACCTTAATCACCAGTTTACGCGGAAATACCTGATCTGACAAGTCCTTATCGAGCGGCTTCATCTTCGCCGTATAATTGAACAATGCCGAGCAATAATCACTCCATACACGATAGCCCGTCCCCATATTGCATTTAGGTGGAGTCAGTTTCTCGTGGCTCACAGGATTGTCTTCTGCGGCAATCATATACTGATATAAATCCGTAGCACCACGCATATGACCAGATTCATGTCCTAGATTGCTATACGTTCCCTGATTGGGATAAAGCGCATCCGTAAAAGATATTATGAGGTTCGCGAATATAACACATCACTACAGATTGCCCACTCGCTCCACCTCCCCCACAGGAAAGCCCTTCATTCTTTGCACCCAACGCCAAGAACAACACAAAATCATATTTCGACAAATCCAATGGTCCATAAGCCTTATTCTTAAATTCATCATATTTGTTTTTGTCTCCCTGAATGTCGTAGACGTACAATTCTTCAGCAGGAACAAAGCGAAAATAATGACTGAATTTATTAGGACTTTCATTCCAAAAACGCGTAGTATTATGAAACATCTTTTTCAAGTTCTTCTTGAAATCCTCTTCTCCACCATAACGTTCCAGGTCTGTTTTATCAACCCATACTTGGGCACGATATTCTATTGTATCTTTCGCAATCGGAGATTGAGCATGAGCTGCCCCAATCAGGCAGCTACATGCAATCAGTAGATATTTTAAAATATTCATGCTAAACTTATTATAACTGTATTTCAAACACATAAGGTTCTTGCTGCCCGCCATCCAGATATTCAGGAACAATATCCAAATCCGACAACCACACACATTTCGTCTGTCCACCATCCAACTCGACTTCTACTACAAAACAATACCAGCGTGAAAAAGGAAATTCATCAACCGGACTCTTAGGGGGAAGATTCGAGTATTATTATAATCCGGAATAAACATCCGGTATATATCATTAATGGTAAATTCACCGTTTGCATCTGTTTTTTCTTCATATATGGAGAATTGCCCGGTTCTGCATATATATCCCTAAAAAGTGGCACGTGAGCCCCAAAAAATTGACTGTGGCACGTTGTACCGGTTTACCATCTTTTGTTATCCTGACCAACATCTGCTTAGGATACGTACTTCGGGTCATATCAGCAGTAATTTGTTTATATTGGGCATTATGGTTAAATATCGCCGAACAATAATCACTCCATTCCTGATAACCCGTCCCCATATTACACTTAGGATAATCATAAGCAACATGACTGACCGGATTGTTTTCAGCCGGAATCATATACTGATATAAATCCTGCGCACCACGAACATGACCATATTCATGACCTAAATCACTGTATGTACCTTTTTCCGGCCATTTCTTTGCAAAAATATCATGCCCTTCCTCAAAATAGGCCTGTACAACTGACTGCTTACTTGCTCCGCCACCGCCACAAGAGAGTCCACCTTTTGTACAACGTAAAGCCAGAAAGAGAACAAAATCATACTTCTCTGTATTCAAAGTACCATAAGCCTTATCTTTATACACATTGTATTCCGCCTGGCTTTTTACACCACTTTTTATATCGTAAATAACCAAATTGTCATCTCCTTCACCCATAGCCCATTCAAAGCGATAATCAAACTTGTTCGTACTTTCATTCCAAAAAGTAGTCGTATTGCGGAACAACGCTTCCAGATTCTGTCGGAACAAACGTTCTCCGCCATATAATTCTTCCATATCGTTTTTCTCTACCCATACTTGTGCACGATAGGTAATCGTTTCTCCTGCCTGCGGTCTATCCGGTTTCTCTTCTGTAATAAGTCCCGGATTCGTTATATCAATTTCGAGATCACACGCAGCCAGTGTGAACAGGCTGCATGCGATTAATGTATATTTTTAAAATTCTTCATCATAACTCATTTGTTTTTATCATTCAACTGTCGTTCTATCCGAAGCAAAGACTTCATCCAAAGAAACACTCTTTCCGACACCTTGGAAACTTTCATATAAATACAAACGAACATACCGTTTATGTACTACTCCATTGAGTTTACACCAATGAACAATGCCTTCATAATGGTCATTATATGTATTTGTGCTACCTTTCAATTCTGCATCTGTAAAACAGTTTCCAGTCTTCTTTTCAAATGCAGTTTCCCAACCAGCATTTAAGTCATCGCTAACTTCAATAGCTACAGTTTTAGGAGCTTGTTGTGTCCACTGTAATCTTGGCATAAATCCGAAGGAATCATATTGACGAGGATTCTCACCTAAATCAAAAGTCAAAATATAAGGCACAGCAGCATGATCATCATTATTATTTCTTCCCCAAAATTCAACATGCTTCTCATTTGCCTTATCGGGAGTCCAAAGATTGTCGAACAACTTATTAGCCGAACCGTCATTATATTGCGTATTGGTATTCTCACTATGTGCCACTATCTTCCATAACGACTTGCTCAGAACAATCCCATATCCAGCCATTCCTTGTTTCAGAGATACCTTAGTTTCTACGCTTGTCTTCGTATTCTTTACCCCAATTTCTGTCTTACGTTCCATATTGGTGCTTTCATTTTTTGAACTTTTTGCATAAATCTTGCCTTCTTCCTGACTCAATTCCAACCAAGAAGTATTTCCTTTCAACTCCAAGTCTGTCGGATTTATATTCTCACAAGTAGCTACAAGGAGTTTTTCATTCGCGTCCGAAGATATAATGAGCTCACGTTCCTGTTGATAATACTCCTCATTCCAAATAATCTTCTCAACACCAAACTGGATTATCTTTACCGTCTTTTGAGAAGTTACATCTCCAGCAGTAGCTGTAAAATTAACCAATGCTTCGCGATATACATTCGCTGTATTTTCTTTGATTGTCAAAGCCAGCGTTTTAACTTCGAACCCAAAACTGATTCTACCGGAGCTTCCGTAAGTATCACCCAACCAGTCTGTTCTACATCAGGATAGGTTACATCTATCACCGGAAGTAGTGCCCTGGTAAGTCAAGATGTTCAGTTCCCGTTCTCCCGCTGCTGTAAAGTCTTTAGGTAGAGTCACATCGAAAGAGCCATCAGCTTTCGTTGTAATAAATACATCCTTCGGAAAACTACTTTCATCAATAGTACCGACAAGCAAGAGTTCATCCACATTTCCTTGAATCACAGTAATTGTTTTTTACCGGAATTTCTCCTTTTGTGGAAATCACAACAGAAGCTTTACGGTCTTTCGCTGTTTTATTGTCAGCAATGACCAACGATAATGAAGCAGAGCCCTCACCACCTTCTGCCGAAGGAGTGATCCATTTTTCTTCTTCAGTCGTCATATAGTTGACTGCAACTTCCCATGCCTTATCAGTCTGAATTTCCAGTTTTACAGTTCCTTTATATTCAGTTGGCAAAAGTCACTTTCCAGTGTCCGTCTCCAGCTTCCTCCAAAGTTTCATTGCATGATACGGTCAACGCATCAGGTGTCCAGTCCACCTCTTTCTCATCATTACAAGCCTGCAAACAGAGCAGACACGATAGTAGTAAAAATATGTTCCTCATAAATATATTGTTTTTACTATTTCTATATTCCATTATTTTTTAGAGACAAATATTTCATCGAAGCAGTGTGTACTATACCATGAATCCCACATAGAAAATCGTATATACCGATGATGCATATTTTCACCCAAATCATGCCATTTTACAAACTGTTTATCAGCGTACCAATCATTCCAGTTACCACCATCGTGAGCATCCAATTCCGTTTTCGTGAATGCGTCCCTTTTAGCACTGCCAACAAGAATCCAATTTGTAATATCTTCACTACGTGTCAACACCTCGTCACTAACTTCGATCTTCAGGTATTTAGGTGAATTTCCTACCCATTGGAGTCTCGGTATCAATCCGATCGAATTATATTCATGAGGATTCTCACCTAAATCAAATACGATCTGTACCGGATTCTCTTCCGACCCTTTATCACTTATCTCGATGTATGACAAAGTACTTCCGGAACCTACCTCCGCCTTACTTGTCGGCCAGAAATTATCAAATAGTCTGCCTAATACAGATTCTTTTCCGGAGACATGTTCACTATAGCCTACCACACTCCACAAAGATTTATTCAGAGTAATGCCGTATCCCTTCATTCCTTGTCTCACAACAATCTCTTTTTCAAGCCAGGTTTCATTGTCTACGAGTGTAATCGTTGCAACACGTTCCTTCCATGTCGAAGTATTTGCACTGCTCACAGTAATCTGAAGTTTACCGCTTGCCTCATTCACCTGCAGCCAAGTGGGTTCATCACCATATTTATCTGCTACGGAATAAGATAAATCGCTGATCTGACTTACATCAGCAATTACTTCGCGGGATGGTGTATTATCCGAAAAAAAAGAATAATATCACTTCCTTGCACATAAGTTCCTTCAATTCAACCTTTGAATCCAGTGAACCTTTGACAACCGTCAATTTTATCAATTCTCTTCCGCGTCAGAACCAACTTTATCATTCGTTGTTTCCCACGTACCGGAAGTATCCATTTTCCGTCCTGCATTTCCGGCGGTTTCAGGGTCAGATAATTCTCTGCATATTTCTCGCCAACCGGAATCTTCACGCTCTGTGCATATTCAAAACCAGCAGTCAGCAAAATGAGATTTCTCTTCTTCTGTCAACAGATTATCCGCTTCTTTATCATAACCATAGGTAACAACCAGCTCTTCCGTCATTATTGATATCCAATTTAGCTGTAATATCTATCTGACGCTCTGTTGTCGCTTTAGATAAATCCATAAAGACTTCTCCTCTTTGTTCTCCTGCGGCACCGTCAATCACCAGTACCGGCTTTCTGATATCCAAAAGCAGAATAAAGTGAGATTTATCTACATAAACATCCTCTTCTGGCGTACGGCTATTGACAGACAAAGGAATATAATAAATACCATAACCTTTATCCTGAAGAAGCTGTTCTATCTTCAGACTCAATGGCACAGCTGCCTCATCCGCTCCGGCTTCGATAACGAAATCACGTTCGAGCGAGTAATACTTTTCATCCAACATCTCGTAATCAGTGCCATTCTCTGTATTATACTGAACCAGATAATTATAATCCAGCTCTACCCTTCCGGCAAATCTATTCTGATAGTAACCCGCCTTATGAATCCAAACGTTGTATACATAATCATTGGCATTCATCACGTAAAGGGTTTCTTTCTGTAAATCACTCTTAGGGAAATATGCAGTATCTCCCATCATGTAATCAGTTCTAGTATCGGTACAAGAAGTCCCCAATAAAAGAGCCGCAAATAAAAAACTTATATATTTCTTCAGTGTTACCATCTTTTTTACCATTTATAGTTTTGTACTAAATCTTGGTTTTTATTAATCGCACTTTGCGGGATAGGGAACAGATAGAAACTCGGTGTAAACACACGTTTCTCTACCACTGTACGCTGGAAGAAATCCTCGGATATTCTTCTTTGCCGGGAGTACCCTTAGCCTGGATATTCATACCGTGAATATTTCCTTTTTCTGTAGCTTCCGCAGTCAGCCAGCAGACGACAGTCATAGAAGTTGATGCCCTCGAAAGCCAGTTCTACGCGACGTTCGCGATGAATCAAGTCTCTCAACTTATCCTGATCGTTCATAGCTTCAGGATATGCATCTTCGATATCATTCAATCCGGCACGGTTACGAATCGCATTCCAGAAAGTAAACAAGTTCGGATCTTTCAAAATCACCTACCTCGATAGTAGCCTCCACATAGTTCAGCAGGATTTCAGCGTAACGCATATAAGGTAATTCACGTTTTACGTTCTTCGTTGGGCTGGCTTCATATTCCGGCATAGCCAGTTTTGCCAGGTTATATCCTGTTGTAAAGTGGTTATGAGAAGCATCCGGACCATTATTTCCATTCTTATACATCTCCAGGTAAATTCTCTCACCTGCTTTCTTTGGAATAAACCAGGACATACCGCCATACACTATCGACACATAGAAACGAGGTTCACGACCCACAAACATATTATAAGTCTTTCTCTCCTTACCTTCACATGGATTTGTAAATTGAGAATATCCAGCTTCTTTGTATCCAGCCTCCGGATCTATAACCGGCGTGGTGCGATCTTCATTCGTGTATCCGGTAATTGGGAAACGACCGGTTTCAGCCATCGCATATGCATCGACAATCTCTTGGGTAGGATTATAGCCTCCTCCCCAGCCACCATTACTGTTAGGAGCAAGACGCTTATCAATACCGCCACCATCTTCGAGGTAAGAGAAAATCATTTCTTTATTCTGTGAAGTGGTAAATACAGATTTATAAGAGGTATAAGGGTCTATTTTACCCATATTAGCTCCACTTTCATAATTCACTTTGACCAATTCATAATTACCATCCTTTATAAGGCTCAGAGCAGCCTGGCGAGCCAATTCCCATTTATTCTTGTCATACGTTGTCGGGAATAACGGAGTTCCGTCCGCATTGCGGATATTATTATATTTCGGATTACCATTGAATTGTGGACTGGCTGATTGCAACAGAATGCGTGCCAGATAAGCCTTAGCAATTCCCCGGTTCATTCGAGCATAAGTCTCACCCTCTGACTTTAAAGGTAAAGGAGAATTTTCTATCAAATCCGTAAACTCTTCTGTAATCCATTGCACACATTCATCCCAAGTATTACGTTCACGAAACATATCCGTACCGGAGAAATCCGGTTGTTCGTCCTTCAATAAAATGACCGGACCGTACATACGCATCAATTGTGCATAATAATAAGCACGCACACAGCGCACTTCAGCTTTCCACTGCTCACGAGTATCATAAGTCAGGCGAGGATCCGGACACTTATCTACATTCTGCAGGAAATAAGTTGCTTCACGAATGGCTTTGTAGAAAGTATACCATCTATCATACTGTGCAGACGAAGCACTCCACACTCCCATATCAAAAGTATGCGTATTTGTATAAGCCACATCCACATCACTAGTACTATATGTATCCGGCATATCAAAAGGATAAGTGCCACGAATATAAGAATATACTCCAAACATTGCGTTCTGTGTAGACGAGTAAGTCTCATAAATCTGTTCCGGAGAGCGCAAATCCTCGGGAGACGTATCCAAAAACGAATCACAAGATGACATAGTCAAGACTGCGGTAGCCAAAAGCATAATACGTTTCATATATTTGGATTTCATAATAAACATGTCTTTTAGTATTAGAAATTAATATTTAAACCTACATTAAATACACGTGTCGGCGGATACTTTCTTCCGTCACCGGAACCCAGATCCGGGTCGAACAGATGCACATCCGGTGCCCAAGTCAACAAGTTTACTCCTGATACATACAGGCGTAAATTCTGTATAGCCATCTTTTCCATCCATCTCTTCGGGAAGGTATAGCCTATCTCCGCATTCTTCAGACGAAGGAAAGCGGCATTACGTACCCCAGAATGATGATTTCTTCGTATTGTTATTATCCAAAGCGTCACTCGGACGGATCGTGCGCGGATAACGCGCATTCGGGTCAGGATTGTCCACCGTCCAGCGGTTTCCATCACTCCTCTCAAGAATCCGTCATTATTCTTATAACCGGAAGAGAAGGGTACAATAGTAGAACCTTCTTCAAACAGTGACACACGGGCTGTACCCTGAAAGAAGATAGAAACATCAAAGCCCTTCCATTCGATAGCACCACCAAAGCCATAAGTAATCTCCGGAATATCACAGAATCCGATAGGCATTTTGTCATAATCATCAATAACACCATCACCATTCAGATCGCGATATTTAATATCACCCGGACGCAAACGACTATGATTACCTTCACTGAACTGTATCGGACTGCGATCGATTTCTTCCTGTGATTCGAACAATCCAACGGCCTCCCATCCGAATTTCTGATAAATTTTCTGTCCTACGGAATTCATCCAAGGATACTTGTTCAACGCATCTCCATTGCGAAGAATTTCATTATTTGCATAAGTAAACGTACCACGTCCGGTTATATTCACCTGACCGATTCTATCACGATACTCTAACGAACCATCAAATCCCCAGCTTTTCATCTTACCTACATTCACCATCGGTACGGTAGTCATACCGACATAAGCCGGGATATTATTATTGCGTACAAAGATATGATCGCGTACATCATGATACCAGTCACCCTGAATTTCCAGTTTATTGAACAAGCCTAGTTCAAAACCATAGTTCTGTTTGGTTGAGACTTCCCAACCTACATTTGGGTTGGCTACTTCATTAACACGCTCACCACTTGTCTTCGAATAATTGCCATATACATAATCATTAGTAGTAGATACAGTTCCTAAATAGATGAAACGAACATTTCCACCAATCTGGTCGTTACCCACTTGTCCGACAGATGCTTTCAATTTCAACTTTGAAACGACGTCTGTCAATGGCGAGAAGAACTTTTCATTGGATATATACCATCCGACAGCTACCGCCGGGAAAAACCGACACGATGACCGGCTGCAAAGTTCTCGGAACCATTGTAACCGAAGTTTCCTTCAATAAAATAGCGACTATCGTAATCATAAGTCAGACGTCCGGCTATACCCTGATTTTTATAAGGCAATGACTTGATAGATGATATATTATCCTTATAATCCTTATTCCGGTAGGTTTCATTCTTAACACGTTGATTATACAGGAACAAAGCACCCACACGATGTTTTCCAAATAAGCGATTATACGTAATAGAAGCCTCCAGATAAGTAGCATTATTACCACCTGACTTATTACCAAACCATGGACCTCCTTTGGCACTTTCCGGTTCAGAGTTGAATACCAGATCGCCATTTGCGTCACGGCGTACAGCATGCCAAATTTCATCCTGCTGTGTATATTTATTGCCATGCCATGCCTGCGTATCGAATGCAAACTTAACATTGGCTTTCAATCCTTCAGTAATAAAAAGAAAAGTCCTGGTCCAGACTGACCATTGAGTTGAGTGTACTTTGCCAGTCTTCTACATACCCTGCTCTGGTTACCTGCCAATAAGGATTGGTAACCCCTTTCTCTCCACCCCAGTAACCGTTGGAGTATTGAATAGGAAAAGCATTAGGATTCAGAATGAAAGCACTTTTCCAAACACCATCCGAGTCGGCAGCATCTCTCCTTTTGTGAGAAATCCTCCTAAAGTCAATGAAAGAACAGTAGTGGGATGTAGGTTTATATCCACATTCGAACGGAAATTATAGCGCTGATAATCAGGATTACCATTATAGGAGTTTCCCTTTCCGGTCATAAACAGGCCATCTTCATGATAATAGCCGGCAGAAATAAAGTAGCGTGCAATTTCACCACCACCACTCACATTGGCAGTGACACGTTGATTGAACGTATGTTTCTTGAAAACAGACATCAGCCAGTTCACATTCGGATACAAGTCTCCGTCTGTATGATTTCTATATTTTTCAATATCACTTTGGCTATCAGTTCCCGGCACAGCCTCATTATACATATTGGCAAAATCGACAGCATCCGCCATTTCAGGAATTTTGGTAGGAGCTACCATACCCGCTTCCATTTTGATGGAGATTTTCGGCTTACCTTCAGAACCACGTTTTGTTTTAATCAATACAACACCATTTGCACCGCGTACACCGTAAAGAGCAGTAGCAGTAGCATCTTTCAATAAAGAAAAACTTTCAATTTCTTCCGGATCAAGCAGGTCGAGCGAGCGCTCTACACCGTCAACAAGAATCAGAGGTGTCTTATTCGCACCAAAAGTAGAAATACCACGAATCCAAAATTCTGCCGAGCTACCCGGAGAACCATCACGCTGAATAGAAACAACGCCTCCTAACTGACCAGCCAGATTGGTAGATATAGAAGCACTGGGAACTTTCAGATTACTAACACTCAATGTACTGATAGAACCAATCACACTTTCTTTACGTTGCGTACCGTAACCTACTACCTGCACTTCTTCAAGCACTGTATCATCGGTACTCATTTCAATAAGCAAATTATTTGCCGAAGGGGATATCTCCTTTTCTATATTAGCATATCCCAAATAGCTGATTACCAATGTTACGGTCTTACCCCCGGAACGTTGATATTGAAATTACCATCCATATCCGTAGTACCTCCGATACTAGTATCTTTCAACCACACACTAGCACCGATAAGAGTCTCCTTCGTATTCTTATCTATAATCTTACCTGTTAATTTTCTAGTAGCAGCCTTCTTCCCTTCCTGAAATACTTCAGTCACTGCACCTGACGCATACGTCGAAGCAAAAGGTGCCGCAAAAAATAAATGATGATAAGAGCACTAACCAATCGTCGTAATGAGAAATCTAACTTACGTGCAATTTCATTCATAATACATGATTTAATGTTATTAATTTAAGTTTGAGATGTTTTAGATTGTTGCAACCAAATTCTAAAGTAACGTTCACAAAGATAAACGAGAAAATAAATTTTCCAGGCGAATCCCGTACAAAAGAACAAGAATATCGTAAAGCTATACTTTTTTTTCGCACGCATACAGCCTCCTCACCAATTATTATCCAAGCCTTGAACTATTTTATCCAAACTCCATATTTAAGTGCTTCTATTATCAATAAGTGCCTTACCCCAATTAGCATCCCAATGGAATTAAACTAATTGAAGTAAGGCATCTTACACTAAGCGACTGCTTACTGCCAGGATTTATAAACCCCAGATATCTTCTATCGACGAACCCGCTATTTATCTTTCATTTTAGCAAAGAGAACCACATTATTTCCCCCTTCATCCAATGATTTCACTAATGTTTGGATACGTTTCCGCACATCGTTCGGAAGATCTTTCCGGGCCAATTCTTTTTCCAATGTTTCTTTTAATTGGGCAGGTTCCATATTGTTAATATAATAGCCATTGGCAAGCGAGGGCCATATCTGCATCTTCTTCGTTCCCAGGAAATCATTATATAAGCGGAAATAGTTGCCGTGCAGGGTTTGTTTGTCAACGATATATTTGGCAGGTCTACTTCCACTCCAGGTATTTGCTGACACTTGTACCGGAACAGAAACATCGCTAACGAAGTGACGTGGATATTCAGAATAGCCATGCCATGGGATTTTTTCCTTGTTCGGATAACTCACTGTGAACCGGGCTTCAAGCCTGTTTTGTTGTGAATTATAATGATCAAACTATCTACCCGCGGAGAAGGCACGATAGTCATCAGCATAACGCTGTAATCGGAAGTATTCTTATCCATAAAAACTTCATTACTGAAATCACGGAACCATCAGATGTAGGGCAGGAATAAAATTTTTGCGTTTACCTTCAAAGTCCTGTGTCCATACTACAGCCGGAGTACCTTGGAAAGGTAGCGTCGTCACCGTTACTTCCGACTTCTTTGTGTCGACTTTGAATTGTCCTTTAGGGACACGCAAACACAAAGGGATGGAAGGTTGAGGGTTTCCTTTCAAGTCGAATACCAATAGCTTATTACTCTGCCAGGGTAAGATATAGATACGGTCATGCGCTTCATCCAATTGCTCGGCATAGGTATTGGCATACTCGTTCGGACCTTCTCCATAAGCTCCAATAGTAGTAACAAATTTGCCGTCACGAGTAAACAGTTTATATGGAGTCTGCTTTTTATTACTCACCAAGATATAATTATCACTCACTGTGGTACGGACCCATCCCCCTATCAACGCCTCATCCCGATTGTCCAGTTTCACAATTTGAAGCTCTTCGGTCAAATAACTGAGTGGAATATCCACGGTGTCTTTCAATGCTTTCAAGTCACAGGAAATCAGTGTTCCGGTAGGTGTTGAGATTCGCTTACCTACAACTTGCGACAAAGCCAAAGGATCTTTGTTACCTCACTGTTGAATATAAAAGCAACCAGCGCGAACAGCCCCAAAGTACACAAACTCAAAATCATAATTTTCTTTTTCATACGAACATGTATTTAGTTAGTTTCAAATGAATATTGGGACAAAAGTAGATGGAAAGCAATAAGGCAACAAAAAAAAAGCAGCGGACAAAAAGATGACGCCAGACGAATACATATCATTGATTATCAATGAAATAAGCATCTATCGCATTCTTTAAGAGGCGGACAAATACATTGAATCCCCAAAAATCAACAGCTAAAACGCCTTAAGAAAACTGTCTAAACTTATATTCTCATCCGTAATTCCCAGCCTGTCTGTCTTAATCCGGTATTTCCGTTTGGTAATAGCTGCTTTACTGACACAATAAATATCTGAAAGGTCTTGTATGTTAACATTAATCTTGACGAGACAACAGAAACCAATATCCTTATTGTTCAATAACGGATAAATTTGTTCCAGTCTTGTCGCAAAATGGTCGAAAGCTTCGTTGACAACAGAAATCACCTCTACCCACTCCGCATCCGTCACTACAATTTTACGACTGGAAGCCACTTCATCCTGACTTTCATCATTATGGAGCGAAGGTAACTTCCGAAAAAGGCTATCCGCCTGAAAAGGGTCTCACGCAATTCTGCTTCTTTATTTTGCAAACGGATTTCTTGCTCCCGTAGTCCGCTGAGCTCCGCCTCTTTGTGTAGCAAAAGATTTTCCCGTTGCAGCCGTTTCTTCTTCTCCTTCTGATAAAAGAAAAACACTATAAAACCGACACTAAGCAAAGCTGTTACAATGCCCAGCATCCATAGTTCTTTTTCCGCGTTGTTTCAAATGCAACTGAAAAAGTTCGTTTTTAATTTAAGCTCATTATATTCTCTTCTTTGTATTTCCGTCTTGGTACTAGTCAGTATATCGTCCTTAATCTTATTCTCCTTTTGTTTGATATAGAAAGCCTGTTCCGGATATTCTTTTTCATTGATTAAGTCAAATAAGAGGGCATTGGCTTCCACGGCAATAAAATCCGAAGAAGAGGTCGCGGCCTGTTGATAGTAATACTTGGCAGAGTCCGTCTGATTCAATGCCTCATAAGATTTGCCACGAAGAAGAAAATAGTGAGGTATGACATGACGGCTATGCCGTTGAGCCGATAATTGACGGAGATACAATAGTGATGTTTGGAAGTCTTTTGCCTCCAAACTGGTAGTCAATAAGTTCTCCAGTACATGATAATTTAAATATTGGTAATTGGGAGAATCTGCAAACTCTCCCATTAATTGTAGAGACTCTTGTGTATATCTGTCATAGCCCTGTACTTTTTTCAGAAGATTCAAGTAAAGTCTACTTGCTGAAAAATAGGCAAGAGTATCTTTGTTTTTACGAGTTAACCACCGACTACTGTCTGCCATATTCAATGCCTGCCCATAATTCTGATTTCTTGAATAGACTACTCTTTTAAGGCCATACAATTGTGTTCTTAATGTATCATTCAGCAGTTGTTGTCGTAGAAGATTATCCGAAATCAGCAATGTAGAATCAGGCTGGTTACTATATAAATAGGAAGCACTTTGGGCTATACGCGCATGAAGACATTGAGATAACTGCCCATTTTGCATATAGCGATGGATGGCAGTCTGCAATAACGATTCTACTGGTTTCCCGGTTTTCCACAAAGTTGCTTTATAGGATAAAAAGTAATAATCTCCCTGCTCTTTAGAAGATAAATTCTCCGGTTTATCTATTTGCTGAAGATAAAAAGAAAATACTATCGACAGAAACATTTTCCATCTGCATAGCCTTTTTCAAAACTGAAGACGGGGAAGAGTGGCAGGCGGTCAATGTGATAACCCATCCAACAAGTAGAAGTATAGTACGATAATTCATAGTTGCTTAATTTTGACTCACCAGGATTATGTAAGTTTACGCCCCTTTTATATATACTACCGAACGTCCGTATCCATACTTTTCAATATCCCTTGCTCGATAAAAGAGTTGATATCCTGCAATGCCTGCGTTTTTGTCTTTCCGACAAGCTGTGCATAATCCCGCCGATTGATACACGGATGTTCTTCTAAAAACTTTGTCAAACGTTGCAGGCACTTCTTTTCAGACAACGGATTCTTTACACGAAACGGCGAATGATAAAGTTGTAACTTGAGTTCACTCTCAATATCCTTTTTAAACTGCCGGTTGACACGGAAATTAACATCTTTCAGAGATACGGACGGTGAACGCAATTCTTTTGATTCCATTACTTTCTTGTCAACACTCAATGAAAGAGTGAAATAACCAATATCTCCCAGCTCTACAGAAAACCCTTTTAAGAGTAAATGCCGCAGTTCTTTTGATATAGCTTCTATAATGCCCACCACTTGCGCATGAGGCATATGCTGAAACGCAGTCACCTGTTCCACAAACTCTTCAGCCGTATAACTGCCCTTCAAGACGACCCGTGCATGTAAAGGCTGTTCTTCCCCGCTTTTAGCAAGATCGGGAGTTTCATAAAGATCATAATTTACACTCATTATTTATTAGCTTTTCATTAGGAAGGATTGATAACCTCTCTCCCATAAATTAATTTTCTAAAACACATTCCAGTTTCCGATTGACTTAAGTCAATCGATAGTTTAACAAGTCATTCTTTCGTTCAACTTAAGTAAAACGAAAAACAGAGTACTAATGAAACAAATGTACGTAGAATAAACGTATACTAATCTATATAAAGTGAGATTTTATTTTCTGAATCTCATTTGTCCTTAGTTATTTGCCAATGCTCTTTTCATCTTTAACTCTCATCCAACAACGGACCTTTGACTGTTCTCCAACCTTATATTTACTAAACAAAGGATTTTCACTGCTTTTCATTTATTGTTTAAATACTTTATAGCAGCTTCCAAAACTTCATCACGTCCTTTACATATGCCTTGAATTGTGTTTTTAACTTCAATATCAGGAAGAATGCCGATTTGCTGGGTTTCCGACTTATCAGGATAGTAAACTCCAAGTCCTGTAAATGTTGCTCTGAAGTTACCAGGCAAAATGATTGATGAACAATTGCCATCAGCCCCGGCAGTTGTACTTCCCATAACAACAGTATTGGGAGTACATCTATATTTCATAGTCATAAATTCTGCATGGCTTTGTGTTACCTCATTTACTAGGATAACTTTTTTACCTTGATAATAATCTTCATTCTCTTTTCCAGCTTTTATTATAGGACCGAAGGTAAACAATCCTGGCTGCAAAAGACTTCCGTGAGTAAATATCGAGAAGTTTGTAGAAGATGGATACAGAGTATTATACTCCCAATATCCTTCAATTTTCTTCATTACAGGATATGCTCTCAAATCAATAATCATCTTTTTTGCTTTTATCTCTTGGGGAACTTTTCCACCAATGTTACTCCCCAAATATAAATACAAAATATCAGAAGGGAGAACTGTAACAAGTGGATGAGGCTTTTCGAAGATAGTAGATTCACGCATTCTATTCGGTAAACATTTGATTCTTGATTTTTCTACAACACCATTCCTTTCATAGTCTACATACAATCGTGTATCATTGGACCATAAAAAGTTCATCAACAGCTATCCTTCTCAACAAAGAAGCTTTGTTAGAAGCTGATATGTATGGCGTGATACGTTTTATGATGGAATCTACCGCTTCACTGTTGATACGTAGAATCACATCTCCCGGCTGCAAAATTTGCTTCTCCTCCTTGAACTCGGATTTTAATTCATAATATTCTGTTACTACAGCTTTGCCTTCAATGAAACGTATCACAACGGGTACTAAATATTTTTTGTTGGTCCGCCATAAATACCGGCATGAGTATCATGGATTTCTGCAATAAATCTCTTTAAAGCACTCTCGTAATCCATTCTGCTGGTAATTTCCAGAAATAAAGGTATATGATTCAATAATATCTCATTCCAATTGTCCTTAAGAAGATATTTGTAAGGAAAATAATATTGAATTGCATTCCATAACCGGAATAAAGATAAGAGCTGATAGTCAATATTCGGAAAAGTACATTTAGAATATCTTTCTTCGTGCTCAAATACTGCATTTCCCATATTTATCACCCCTAAATTCACATAATAACTTGCCGTATCCCTTTCTGCATCCCTAATTTCTTTTTAACCTATCTGACAGTATCGTTCCCAAGTTACTTTTATCTTCTATCCAATCCAAATCAGGAAGTAATTTTATCGAATCCGACGCACACAGACTATAGATCCCATTCTTCTTTTTAAAATCAAATTGATCTATCCATTTTACTAAAACCTCATTCCGCTTTTCTTTGAGGGAAGAGATACTAAAGAAGGCATTATACAAAGCAGTTCACGATCCCAATCATATTCTCCGGCACGTACCGATGGGTGATAGTATTTCATAAATCCCCAAACCTTACACAACAAAGCCAGATTCTCTACATCTGCATGGGTATATTCCCCTCCAGGCATTTCGGGCGACATATTATTATCCTTATGTAAAGAAATACAAGAACAACACCACCATACAAATGACACGATCAACAAGAATCTGGACATAGTACTAAATTTTAATTAGTTAAGCATTAACGATAGCTGCAAATGTAACCGAAGTTTTATTAGAACACAAACAATATTGTACAGAAAAACAACAATGTTATTAAGCTATACTCATTTAAGGATAGCCACAGACTAATCCGTATGCATTTTCACCAATAATTATCCAAGATTTGAACGATTTTTTTGTTCACTTTCAAAAGTTTTATTCCACACCTAAAAAGACAGCCTATCATTTGCTTTTGCTACTAATTCTTCCTAATATTGTCCTATACTAATGAAAACTAATACACATAAAATGAATCCCCCATGAAAAAATCGTTCTTTTGATAACCATACAAATCCTGTGCATGCATTCATTCGTCGTGAATGCGCAGCGTATATTTTCCACCTCCTATACAATGGATGATGGACTGGCAGCCAACAGAGTATACAGCATTTTGCAAGATTCATGCGGATTCATGTGGTTCGGTACCGATGATGGATTAAGCAGATTCGACGGTATTGCATTCAAGAACTACTATCTATCAGAATATATCAACGCAACAACCAGCAACAGCGTCAAGAAAATATTTATCGACCGCAGGGGCAGAATGTGGATAGGATTGGATACCGGAATTGTCATTTACGACTCGAAAACAGACACTTTCCAACCTTTCCATGGCAAAACTGAAACTGGAGAAATGATACAAATCTACGTCACCGATATGATAGAAGACAGTGACGGAGAAGTATGGATTGCAACGAGTGGAGAAGGGCTTTACCGTTTTTCTCTATCTGATAAAGTCAGGCTTAGAGTATACCGGAATATTCCCGGAAAGATTAATAGCATCTCCCAAAACATTATCATGACATTGCAGCAAGACAGTAAACAAAACATTTGGATAGGAACCTATTCGGAAGGATTATGCTGCTTTGATAAACAGAAAAACACGTTCGTCACTTACAAAAAGAGCAATCACCCTAATAGTTTATCAGATAATTCCATTCAGAAAGTGTTTGAAGACTCACACGGCAATTTATGGATAGGAACTTTTCAGAACGGGCTCGACCTGTTCAATCCAGTGACTAAAACTTTCACCAACTACCGGGACAGAAGTCCAAACAACCTATTATATCATATCCACGACATTAAAGAATACAGACCTGGCGAGTTGTTCATTTCATCCGACAACGGTATGGGAATTTTTAAAGCAGACAAAGGAGAAATTATACAATCCGACAATCCGAATCTGAAAATAAGAACCGGAGCCAATAAGTTTATATATACCATCTATATGGATAAGGAAGAAAGCCTCTGGCTGGGCTCCTATTTCGATGGAATCAAATTCTATTCGGCATTTCAGAATAATTTCAAATATTATAGCTGTTCATCATCGTCCACGCCACAATCAGGAAAAGTAATCAATGTTATCAAAGAAGACAAAGATGATAAATACTGGATAGGTACGGATGACAATGGCATTTTCCGATTTGATGCCAAAACTCAAGAAATTACCCCTTTCGGGATGCAGCTAGTATAGGCACAACTTACTATTGTATACACGATCTGCTGGTAGACGGAGATAAACTATATGCCGCCACTTATGGAAGAGGTTTGGAGGTGATTGATTTAAAAACAGGAAAAGTGGAAAGTTTTCTCAATAATCCGGAAGATTCAACATCTATCCCCTCCTCACGGGTATTCACTCTATATAAAGCCAGTAATGGATGTATTTACGTGGGCACTTCTGCAGGATTCTGTTACTATAACCCCGAAAAAACAATTTCATCAGAATCGGTTCTTTTACAGGCAAAATATCGGATATCATTGAAGATTACTTCGGAAGAATATGGATAGGAACAAGCATCAGTGGATTATATTCATACAATGTCAGAACCCAAAAGATAACATCTTATCAACGTTCAGACCATCCGAATTCACTAACAAAGAATGTAATCACCACGCTAGCTATCGACAACAAGAAACGACTATGGGTGGGAACTTATGGGCAAGGACTTTGTAGATATAATGATGAAACAGATGATTTTACCAGATACGACTACCTAAAGTTGCCGAATAAAATCATCACTTCCATTATCCCTAAAGGAGACTTATTATGGATTAGTACCAATAAGGGACTTGCTGTATACAATCCGGATACAGAATATCTAAAAACCTATTCGAAATCAAACGGACTATACAATGAACAATTCACACCATGTTCAGGCTTTGAATCTTCTGACGGTAGACTATTTTGGGTTCGACAGACGGTTTCTGTTATTTCTTCCCGCAAGACTTAAGAGAAAATACATACAATCCACCTGTCGTCCTCACTAATATGACCATTTTCGGAAAAGACATACAGGCCGATACATCCCATTCACCCATTCGCCAATCCATAGGATATACAGATGAGATTGTGTTGAAATATAACCAGTCCATGATCGGATTCGATTTTGCCGCACTAAGCTACATTGCTCCCAAAGAGAATGATTATCAATATATGCTGGAAGGTCTGGATAGCGAATGGCAGTTCACTAAAGGAAGTAACAACCATCTTTCCTATGCAAACTTACCTGTCGGTGAATATGTATTAAGGATCAAGGGAACGAACAGCGATAAACTATGGAGCAGTAATGAAGTACAGCTAAAAATCAAGGTGCTGCCTCCATTCTTCCGGTCGCAACTGGCTTATCTGATCTATGCCCTCGTCCTGTTAATTGCGATTATGTTAACCGTATGGTATTACGTAAAACGTACGGAGAAACATCAGAAAGAACGCATCAAGAGGCTGAACGAAAAAAGAAAAAGAGCTCTATAACTCCAAAATAGATTTCTTCACTAACATTGCCCATGAGATTCGAACTCCTTTGAGCCTTATTATCGGCCCATTGGAATACCTGATGAAAACTTCAAGTATCAACAATGTGTATGGGGAATACCTAAGTATTATTGAACAGAATTACAAACGCTTGTATGCGCTTGTCACCCAATTGCTGGATTTCCGCAAAGTAGATACGGGATCTTATAAACTATCGTACGACTGTTACCGGATTAAAGAAATAATATGCAAAGTAAGCTGCATTTTTGAATTATCTGCCAGACAAAAGAAAGTGACGATTGACACTTCCTCTATCCCGGAAGAACTGAGCATCGTCATAGATGAAGAAGCTTTTACCAAGATTATCAGCAATCTACTAAGCAATGCCTTGAAATATGCCAAAAGCACGATTCGTATTACAACTACAGAAAAGGATTCCGAGATAGTAGTCACCGTAACCGATGACGGTATAGGCATCACCGATCAAGAAAAGACTAAAATATTCGACGCATTCTATCAGGTTAAGAACAACAGTGAAATAAATAAACTGGGCATTGGTATCGGGCTTCACATGACACGCTCACTCGTCCAATTAATGAACGGAAAGATCGAAGTCAGCGATAGGGAAGACGGTGAAAACGGTGTTTCTATTTCTGTATATTTCCCCAAACAAGCGGCCATCACTGCTTTGCCACAAGTGGCCAAACGAGTGGAAGATACGATTATTCAGAAAACAGCATAGAAGAAAATGAACTGGAAAGCACTCTTCCCAGTGAACCGTTGAAAAAACAATATGCCATTATGGTTGTGGACGACAACCCGGAGATTCTGGATTTCCTTTCCAAAATTCTGTCCGAGGAATATTTTGTCATATCGGCTTCGAGTGGAGAGGAAGCGTTGCAAATCCTTGAAAAGAATAACATTGACCTCATCATCAGTGATGTGATGATGGAGGAAATGGACGGGTTCGAACTCTGTGGGAAAATTAAAAGTAACATCAATATTTCCCATGTTCCTGTCATTCTGCTGACAGCCAAAACGGATACGGAAAGTAAAATCAAAGGACTGGAAGCCGGTGCGGATGCATATATAGAGAAACCATTCTCACCTTTCCACCTGAAAGCACAATTGCTGAACTTACTCAAGAAAAGGGAAAGTCAGCAGAAAACGTATGCCTCTACTCCGTTGTCCGATCTGCACTCCGCTGTCCACAATAAACTGGATGAAGAATTTATGAATAAATGTACCGAAATCATCCAGAATAATATTGAGGACTCGAATTTTCGGTAAATACACTGGCACAGGAACTGGGAATGAGCCGTACCTCTGTATTTACCAAAATCAAAGGCATTATTGGCATGACTCCCAATGATTTCATCAAGGTCACTCGATTAAAGAAAGCCTGCAAAATGATGGTGGAGGGAGAATATAGGGTTACCGAAATAGGATTCCTCGTCGGGTTCAGTTCTTCTTCCTACTTTGCAAAATGTTTTCAGAAACAATTTGGAATGTTACCGACAGAGTTTCTCAAAAAAAATAAAGGAAGACCCCTCATCCGCAACAAAATAAGCCGGCAAGCATCCTCCCTTTAAGCTAAATCTTAAGATGATTTTATTAAATTCTCCTTATAATATAAGGTAAGGAGAATCTTTTTTTTACTTTTGTCCCCGAATATTGTGGTACAAGCCATTATAAAAGAAAGAATTATGCAGAAAAACCTTGTCATTGTCGAGTCTCCGGCAAAAGCAAAAACGATTGAAAAGTTTCTGGGGAAAGATTTTAAAGTCCTTTCTAGTTACGGACACATACGCGATCTGAAGAAAAAAAGAATTCAGTATCGACGTAGAGAAGAATTTTACACCCAGCTACGAAATCCCGGCAGACAAAAAGGCTCTGGTTAACACACTGAAGACAGAAGCTAAAGACGCAGAAACCGTATGGCTCGCATCCGATGAGGACCGCGAGGGAGAAGCGATAGCCTGGCATCTGTATGAGGTCTTAAAACTAAAACCGGAAAACACAAAACGAATCGTATTTCATGAAATTACGAAAAGCGCTATTTTAAAAGCAATTGAGCAACCACGCGACATTGACCTCAACCTCGTAAATGCACAGCAAGCACGACGGATTCTGGATCGTATCGTAGGTTTCGAACTCTCTCCCGTGCTTTGGAGAAAAGTGAAACCGGCACTTTCTGCCGGACGTGTTCAGTCAGTTGCTGTCCGCCTGATCGTTGAACGTGAACGTGAAATACATGCTTTCCAAACGGAAGCTGCTTATCGCATCACTGCCGTATTCCTCGTCCCGGACACGGACGGAAAACTGGTAGAAATGAAAGCTGAACTGGCTCGCCGTATTAAAACAAAAGAAGAAGCAAAAGCTTCCTCAACGCATGTCAGGGAGCAAGCTTTGCTATCGACGATATTACTACCCGCCCGGTCAAGAAAACGCCTCCTGCTCCATTCACAACATCTACATTGCAACAGGAAGCCGCACGCAAACTGGGATATACTGTAGCGCAGACCATGATGCTCGCGCAACGCTTATACGAATCGGGATTCATCACTTATATGCGTACAGACTCTGTCAACCTCTCGGAATTTGCGACAGCAGGCAGTAAAGACGCTATCATCAAAATGATGGGTGACCGCTACGTACACCCCCGCCATTTCGAAACAAAGACTAAGGGTGCACAAGAAGCGCATGAAGCTATCCGTCCTACCTATATGGAAAACCAGTCCATTGAAGGAACAGCACAGGAAAAGAAACTGTACGACTTGATATGGAAACGCACCATTGCCTCACAAATGGCAGATGCGGAACTGGAAAAGACAACTGCTACCATAACAATAAGTGGCAGCAGCGATGTATTTACAGCCATCGGCGAAGTGATTAAGTTCGACGGATTCCTGCGTGTATACCGTGAATCTTATGATGATGACAACGAACAGGAAGATGAGAGCCACCTGCTTCCTCCTCTGAAAAAAAGGCCAAAAGCTGGAACATGGGCCTATTATCGCAACCGAACGTTTCACCCAACGTCCTCCACGCTATACGGAAGCAAGTCTTGTACGCAAGTTGGAAGAACTGGGTATCGGACGTCCGTCTACGTATGCACCTACTATCTCTACCATCCAACAACGCGAATATGTGGAGAAAGGTAATAAAGACGGGGAAGAACGGCAGTTTAATGTCATGACATTGAAAGATTGTCAGATTAAGGATGAAAACCATACTGAAATTACCGGTGCAGAAAAGGCGAAGTTGTTCCCAACGGATACCGGCACTGTGGTAAATGATTTCCTTACCGAATATTTCCCAGACATTCTGGATTTCAACTTTACCGCCAGTGTAGAAAAGGAATTTGACGAGATTGCAGAAGGAGAAGTGAAATGGACTTCTATCATGAAGAATTTCTATGATAAATTCCACCCATCTGTAGAAAACACATTGGCTATCAAGACGGAACATAAAGTAGGCGAACGTATTCTGGGAGAAGAACCGGGAACAGGCAAGACTGTTTCTGTTAAGATTGGTCGCTTCGGTCCTGTTGTACAGATTGGTACTGTAGAAGATGAAGAAAAACCACGCTTCGCACAAATGAAGAAAGGTCAATCCATGGAAACCATCACTTTGGAAGAAGCACTGGAATTATTCAAATTACCTCGTACACTGGGCGAATATGAAGGAAAATCAGTCAGTGTAGGCGTAGGCCGTTTCGGTCCGTATGTCCTGCATAATAAGGTATATGTATCGCTCCCGAAAACACTTGATCCGATGGAAATTACTTTGGAAGAGGCAGAACAGCTGATTCTGGAGAAACGCCAGAAAGAAACGGAACGCCACATCAAGAAGTTTGAAGAGGAGCCGGAACTTGAGATTCTGAACGGACGTTACGGACCTTATATTACCTATAAGGGTTCTAATTATAAAATTCCTAAAGATATCGTCCCGCAGGATTTGAGTTTGGCTAGCTGTTTGGAACTCATCAAATTACAAGATGAAAAAGGACCAGCGACCACAAAAAAAGGACGATTCGCAAAAAAGAAATAAAAAAACTAGAAAAAGAGCAAATTATATAATTAAATGTATATATTTGCTCTTTATCTTTTAATACACAAACTTATGAAGCAAACAAATTTAAAGTATTTAATGATAGGAGTGCTTACCATAGCTTCCATCAGTTGTATGGACAAAGAGCGTGACTTATCTTGGGAGAGAAGGCATATGCCAAAAGAAGCATACTTCGACTTCAACATGACCCAAGCTGTCGCTTTGGATATCAATTATTGTTTCAAAAGCGAAAATTATCGTGTTCTTTTTTAACATTTACGATCAAGATCCCATTGAATACTCAGCTGACGGCAGCGTGTCCCAAAAGGACATAGAGCCTATCTACCGTGCAGTTACAGACGAAGAAGGCAAATTCAGCGGAGAGATGAATATTCCGGCGGACCTCTCGGAAGTATGGTTATCATCGGATTATTTAGCCACCGTATCTCCTCTTAAACTAACGATTGACGACAGTCGTCGGCTTTCATTTAATCAAGATGCATATATCGCTACCACGTTCACAAACGGCATCAAAAACCAGAGGAGTGACCGTGAACCAACATACCTATCTAAAAGAATGGCATGTTCTTCCCGATGCAGACTGGGATGACAGCGGAAGACCAACCAACCTGGAACCTAAAATAAATATACCTCCGGCAGACGTACTATACAACATCAAGTATGTTTTCAGAAAGGTTACAGTCAAAGATGAGAGCGGTAAAAGCAAGGTTATGAACATCAGTCAGAATTATCCGGAGTTTTTTGATGGTTCCATTAAAATGACTTCAGATATTCCAATTGTTAACCCGACCGAAGTAAGCCTCGTATTTATAAACAGCTCTGCTGCATGGTACAATACAGTTGGATATTACACCTATCCGACCAACAATCCGCCCCAGAGCACGAGTGATATAAACCAAATAATTGCATTCCCAAACACCTCTCCTGTTTACAAGACTTTAGGGGTAGGAGCATTAGTGTGTGGCGAAGAAATAAAACTCAAATATTGGAATGAAGAGACACAGGAATACGAAGACAAATTTCCTGCAGGAGTCACAATTGGCTGGTGCCTGCAAGGTATGGGATTCAAGAGCAAACTCACCTCAGAAACAGATAAAGACAAAGTGGGCGATATCATAAAAGGTATGGGGGCACGCTATTCCACCAGGAATCTAAACACGAATAATACACAAAGAACTGTATCTCTCCGTGATTCCAAGTCCGGGCAGATTGTAGCAGTAGGATTCGAAGATAATATTGACTTCGATTATGCAGATGCCATCTTCTATATTCATACGTCAGAAAAGAATGCTATTGACCCGACATTGCCTCCATTGCCTGAGGACCCCGAAGCAATCCCCGAGCAATATAAAATTTCTTATTCCGGTACACTGGCTTTTGAAGACTTATGGCCTAAGTTAGGTGATTACGATATGAATGACGTAATGGTAAAGTACACCAGTACGATGACCCGAAATGCTCTTGACAATCGCATTTACGAAATAGAAGACAAGTTTATCTTACAGCACTGTGGCGGTTATCTGCAAAACGGATTTGGATATCAATTACACAAGCTCTCAAACAGCAATGTCAAGAGTGTAAAAATAACGGGGCCTGATGCCAGTGGTTTATCAAGTTCTATATACATGGAAGGAAAAGAAACAGAGCCTGGACAGTCTCACCCAACCATATTGTTGTATGACGACATGACAAAATTCAAAAATATCACTGATGAATCAAAGAAAGAATATACTGTAACCATCACGCTTGATGGAGCTAGTGAGAAAGAGGTGGTACCTCCTTACAACCCGTTTATCTTCATCAGTTCCAACGAGGGTAGAGGCAAAGAATTACATCTGATAAATTATCCCCCGACTGATAAAGCCGACTTATCGTTACTGGGAACCGGGAAAGACATCTACAGACCAGAAGAAGGGATGTATTATGTTTCTGCAGACTTGATGCCGTTTGCTATCAATATGCCGGTAAGTAATCTCCCGGTTCCAGAGGAAGGGAAACGAATCGATCAATCATATCCCAAGTTCTCTGGATGGGTATCATCGAATGGGAAACAAAATAAAGATTGGTACAAATAAAGATTGATACGATTTAAATAAGAGCAGCCCGGATATTGTACGGAATCGCTATCGGGACTTCGCATTGCGAACCATCGATGAAAAAAGACATAATAGACATCCGTTTAGAAAGGCGCGAATTACGCAGTTCACACAACTTCTCGAATACTCACCAAGAATTCGTGTGAACTGTGTTTTTATTTTAAGCCACAACATTATAGGATGTAAGTATTATCCGTTATGAATAGGCTTTCCATCATTAAATCTTCGGCTCCCATTTTATCTTAAAACCTTTATTAGGGAATAGCATATCAAACACAATCACGAATATAAAAACAGATGTTACCAAGATATTCATCGTCAATAAAGAAATGTGATAAGGCCAGGGAAGCAGTAAAGCCAAAGCTATTACAGCAATAATATGTGATAAAGGAAGCATACGGCACGTGACATATTTATAGATACTATTTGCCAGAATATAAACGATTGGTCCGATAATCAGAACAAAAACAACTTCCGCTCTCATTTCTTGTTCGGGATGGGCAACAATCAGCTCGTCTCCTACCGCACAAATAATCAATGCTCCCACCAGTACAATATGAATTGCATTATAAATCAACCCCAGCTTTCCGGGATCTTTCACTTCCTGTATTTTCCGACTACCGGCTTCACTGCTCACATCAAAGTAAACCCACCACATAGCCAAACTACCAATAAAAGATATGACAGCAGAAATAATCACGAGAGGCGTCCATTCTTCTACTTCACTCAAAGAAGCTCCTGTCATCAATAGAGTTTCTCCAAAAGCAATAATCACAAACAACTGGCAACGTTCCACCAAATGATGCCCTTCAATAGTCCATTCCTTGCTACTGTCCGAACGTCCCAGACGAGGTAAAGCAAATCCGTGCATCGGGGCTGTATAATCACAGATGGCGGCTATAATCCACAGTAGAATTTGCCATTCTCCCTGCAATATGGCACCCGTAATCCAAAAAGACGGCAGATATACAGAACCAGCCCATAATTCGCTTAAAATTAGCAGCCAGATGATGATCTCCTAACACCCCGATAATATAAAGTGTTCTCCCTGCCTGTATCAGAACATAGCAGACAGCAAATATCAATCCCCGGTAAGTAAAGGCATAAGGAATAGCAGCCGCCATCACCAGCCCCACCAGCATACTGATAAAAAGAAGAATACGTATCGGCCGGGTATCCGGGTTGAACCAGTTAGTCACCCAGATGGTATGTTGCCACAACATCCAGACTGCAAACCACAGGATTGTTTCTTTCAATAATCCTTCCCAAGTGAGATTATGAAGCAAATAATGTGAAAGTTGCGTGACCGAGAAAACATAAATCAGGTCAAACAGCAGTTCGGAATAAGAGACAGTAGCAGTTTCCGTTTCTCTCTTCCGAAGCAATGGATGGGGGGGAGTAAAACATACGAGGTTCCTTTTATATATATAAAAGAAACCCCGCAGAAGTATATTTTGTTCAGAGAAAGTCTTACATTCTGGAAGGAACTTCGATACCCAGCAAATTCATTCCCAAGCGAACAACTTTAGCTACATTAGCAGACAGAGCGATACGGAATACTTTCACCGCCTCATTCTCTTCGCGCAGAATACTATAGTCATGATAGAACTGATTGTATTCTTTCACCAAGTCATAAGTATAATTGGCAATAATAGACGGGCTGTAATCTTCACCAGCTTGTTTTACAACAGCAGCAAAGTCGGCAACCATCTGAATCAGCCCTTCTTCCTTTTCACTCAATTCAATACCAGCCGGAATCTGTTCAGGAATTACGATACCTGATTCGGCAGCTTTCCGAAGTACAGACTGGATACGTGCATAAGTATATTGAATAAACGGACCTGTATTACCATTGAAGTCGATAGATTCTTTCGGATTGAATGTCATATTCTTACGGGCATCGACTTTCAGAATGAAATATTTCAATGCTCCCAGACCCACAATACGGGCAATATCATCAGCTTCTTCCTGTGTCAAACCATCCAATTTGCCAAGTTCTTGTGAAGTTTCTTTAGCAGTGGCAATCATTTCCTCCATCAAGTCGTCAGCATCAACCACCGTACCCTCACGGGATTTCATCTTACCTTCCGGCAGTTCCACCATTCCGTAAGAGAAGTGTACCAGACTCTTACCCCATTCGAAACCAAGTTTATCGAGCAAGATAGAAAGCACCTGGAAGTGATAGTTCTGTTCGTTACCTACTACATAAATCATCTTATTAATCGGGTAATCGGCAAAACGAAGTTTAGCCGTACCGATATCCTGAGTCATGTAGACAGAAGTACCGTCACCACGGAGAAGGAGTTTATGATCCAGTCCTTCGGCAGTCAGGTCGGCCCATACGGAACCATCTTCTTTCTTGTAGAAGAAACCTTTTTCCAGACCTTCCATTACCTTTTCTTTTCCTTCGAGGTAAGTATTGGATTCATAATAGATCTTGTCAAAGCTAACCCCCATCTTCTTGTAGGTTTCGTCGAATCCGGCATATACCCAGTTGTTCATCATTTCCCACAATCCGCGTACTTCCGGATCACCGGCTTCCCACTTCACCAACATTTCGCGGGCTTCCTGCATCAATGGAGATTCAGCTTCAGCCTTTGCTTTCGCTTCATCGTCACTCATTCCCTGCGCTGTAAATTTAGCCATCAGCTCCTTTACTTCCGCTTTATAATGCTTATCGAAAGATACATAATAATCGCCTACCAGGTGGTCACCCTTCTTACCCGAAGTTTCAGGAGTTTCACCGTTTCCGTATTTCTTCCATGCCAGCATGGATTTACAGATGTGGATACCACGGTCGTTTACAATATTTGTTTTGACTACCTTATTGCCGTTTGCCGCTACAATATTAGCCAATGCGTTGCCTAAAAGGTTATTACGCACGTGTCCCAAGTGAAGCGGTTTGTTTGTATTCGGAGAAGAATACTCAATCATCACCAATGGAGAAGCGTCAGTGACCTGCATTAAGCCGTACTGTTCATCCGCCTGAATCTCGTTCAGCAGTTCAATCCATGTAGCCGATGCAATAGTCAGGTTCAGGAAACCTTTTATCACATTAAAGGCAGCTACAGCCGGATCATTTGCTTTCAGATATTCACCGATTTCCTGTGCTGTTTGCTCCGGTCCTTTTTTTGACATCTTCAGAAAAGGGAACACGACCAGTGTCAAATGTCCTTCAAATTCTTTCTTTGTTTTTTGCATTTGCACCATCTTTTCAGGGACTTCCTGACCGTAGAGTGCTTTCAGTCCGCTGATGACGGACACTACAAGTTTATCTTCTATCTTCATAATCAAGTTATTTCTTGCGCGCAAAGATACAAAAAAGGAGACGCATCGCGTCTCCTCTCCTAATTTCTTTCAACTATCTATCTTATTCAACAGCTGCAGATAATTCAGCACCAGCTTTAAATTTAGCTACTTTCTTAGCAGGAATAGTAATAGTTGCCTTTGTAGAAGGGTTAATACCAGTTCTTTCAGCTCTTTCGCTTACAGAGAAAGTACCAAAACCTACGAGAGATACTTTGTCACCAGCTTTCATAGCATTAGTAACTGAAGTGATGAAAGCATCAAGTGCTTTTTTTGCATCGGCTTTGCTCATTTGAGCTTCAGCAGCCATTGCACTAATAAGATCAGACTTATTCATAATACGTAAAATGATTAATTAATATATATGTTACACAAAAGATTATCCCACAATGGATTAATTCCACAAATATAGCCGAACAAAACAACATATCAAATAAAAACATAAAAAAAACGCAGCAAATTATTGAAAAAGAGCTAATAGGAAGCGTTTTTCATGCTTTAAAACAGAATTTATTCGTACTTTTGCGTCTATTATCTAAATATTCAGAAATTAAAATGATGCCAACTGTAACTAAAAACCTGATAATTATCAATGTACTAGTATTTTTCGGTACATTCGTAGCCCAACGTTACGGCCTGGATTTAACGAATTATCTGGGATTACATTTTTTCCTCGCAAGTGACTTCAATCCGGCACAGCTTATCACTTATATGTTCATGCACGGCGGATTCAGCCATATTTTCTTTAATATGTTTGCAGTTTTCATGTTCGGACCGATTCTCGAACAAACCTGGGGACCCAAACGTTTTCTCTTCTACTATATTCTCTGTGGTATCGGTGCGGGACTTATCCAAGAAGGGGTGCAATATATTCAATATGCAACAGAACTCAGCCAATACTCACAAGTAAATATAGGTACCAGTATTATTCCAATGGAAGAGTATCTGAACATGATGACCACCGTAGGTGCCTCGGGAGCCGTTTACGCCATTTTGCTGGCATTTGGTATGCTGTTTCCCAATAACCGGTTGTTCATCTTTCCGCTGCCTTTCCCTATCAAAGCGAAGTTCTTCGTGATAGGATATGCCGCAATTGAATTATGGGCAGGGCTTGCCAATAGCGCCGGAGATAATGTCGCTCACTTTGCTCACTTGGGAGGAATGTTATTTGGATTGATCCTGATTTTGTATTGGAGAAAAAAAAGCAATAACAATGGGACATATTATAGCTGATTTAAAGGAGACATTCAGAAGAGGAAATATTTTCATCCAACTGATTTATATCAACGTAGGCATCTTTCTGATCGGCACGTTGATTAACGTTTTCCTGCGACTTTTTGAGGTAATACCCCCGATATATTCGGTATATTTGCCCTGCCGGCATCCTTTATCGGATTTATTCATCAGCCGTGGTCGCTATTTACTTATATGTTTATGCATGCCGGCATCCTGCATATTCTATTCAATATGCTTTGGCTGTATTGGTTCGGAAGTTTGTTTCTCTACTTTTTTCTCGGCCAAGCATTTAAGAGGACTATATGTATTAGGAGGTATCTGTGGAGGTTTACTGTATATGGTTGCCTACAATGTATTTCCTTTATTCAGTTCGCAAGTGGCGGGCGCAACATTGGTAGGAGCGTCGGCTTCCGTATTAGCCATCGTAGCCGCTACGGCTTATCGTGAGCCTAATTACAGGGTGCAACTTTTTCTTTTCGGTGCTATCCGTCTCAAATATCTGGCACTGGTTGTTATCGGAATCGATGTATTATCCATCACTTCAAGTAATGCCGGAGGACATATCGCCCACCTAGGCGGTGCTCTTGCAGGACTTTGGTTTGCTGCCAGCCTAAGTAAAGGAACTGATTTGACTTCCTGGATCAACTGGATTCTGGATGGTTTCATCTCCTTGTTTCAGAAGAAAACATGGAAACGGAAACCGAAAATGAAGGTACACTATGGAAACAGTGCCACCGGTCGCGAGAAGGATTATGATTACAATGCCCACAAAAAAGCACAGTCAGATGAAGTGGACCGTATTTTGGAAAAACTAAAGAAATCCGGTTACGACAGTCTGACAACTGAAGAAAAGAAAAGCTTGTTCGACGCAAGCAAAAGATAAAGGAATGGAACATATTGGCAAATTTGTCGCATATCTGATACTTGCTGTCAACGCTCTCTTCGTGGGAACATTGATATTAAGCGCTTATAGCCCTTACCTTAACCCGAAAATAAATCCACTTGCTTCCAGCTTGGGACTTGCATTTCCGATATTCCTGACGATTAATCTGATTTTTATCGGCTTCTGGGCATTTGTCAATTACCGCTATGCGCTCTTGCCTGCCATCGGTTTTCTAATTTGTATTCCGCAGATACGGACTTATATTCCTTTTAACTCCACCACTAAAACCATACCGGAAGGAAGCATCAAAATCCTATCCTATAACGTAATGAGTTTCAACAATCTGGAGAAGAAAGATGGAAAGAACCCTGTATTATCTTATCTTGTAGATAGCAACGCCGATATTATCTGTCTGCAAGAATATAACACCGCTACCAACAAGAAATACCTGACGGAACAGGATATTAAAAAGCATTGAAAGCCTATCCTTACCAATCCGTCCACCAACAAGGGAAAGGAGATGTGCAACTTGCCTGTTTCTCCAAGTTCCCCATACTCTCGATACATCCCATCAAATATGAAAGTAATTATAACGGTTCCATGAAATATGTATTGAATGTAAATAATGACACTCTTACATTAATCAACAATCACTTGGAATCCAACAAACTCACCAAAGAAGACAGAGGGATCTATGAAGATATGATAAAAGATCCGAATGCTAAAAAAGTAAAAACCGGACTTAGGCAATTAATAAGAAAACTGGCGGAAGCATCGGCTATCCGGGCTACACAAGCAGATTCTGTGGCTAAAACCATTGCAGAAAGTAAATATCCGACAACCATAGTATGCGGCGATTTCAACGACGGTTCTATCTCGTATACCCATCGCATCCTGACTCAAAAACTAGACGATGCATTCACACAGTCCGGTAAAGGATTGGGTATTTCCTACAATCAGAACAAGTTCTATTTCCGCATAGACAATATCTTGATCAGCCCCAACCTGAAAGCCTACAATTGCACGGTAGACCGGTCTATCAAAGCATCAGACCACTACCCGATCTGGTGCTATATCAGTAAACGATGAGAACTGAAAACTCTAATAAAAAACACTTATGATGATTAAAAAGACACTAACCATTTTAGCAGTAAGTTGTATGATGTACTCCTGTGCTACGAAAACAGAAAGCAATCCTTTCTTTACAGAGTTTCAAACCGAGTATGGTGTTCCTTCTTTCGACAAGATTAAATTGGAGCACTATGAACCCGCCTTCCTGAAAGGGATAGAAGAGCAGAATCAAAACATCGAAGCTATCATCGAAAGTCCGGAAATTCCGACATTTGAAAATACAATTGTAGCTTTGGATAACAGCGCACCTATCTTGGACCGTGTGAGCGCCATTTTCTTCAATATGACAGATGCGGAAACGACTGACTCACTAACCGCACTTTCCATCAAACTGGCACCGGTTCTTTCGGAACATAATGATAATATCTCTCTGAACGAGAAACTGTTTAAGCGCGTGAACGACGTCTATCAAAAGAAGGATTCGCTGAACCTGACATCGGAACAAGAACGTCTGCTGGACAAGACTTATAAAAGATTTGTCCGTTCCGGAGCAAACCTTAATGCCGAAGACCAAACCCGCCTCCGCGAAATCAACAAGGAACTTTCTACACTCGGCATTACTTTCAGCAACAATATACTGAATGAGAATAATGCTTTCAAACTCTTCGTTGACAAAGAAGAAGATCTGGCAGGATTGCCCGAATGGTTCCGCCAAAGCGCCGCTGAAGAAGCAAAAGCAGCCGGACAACCGGGAAAATGGCTATTCACCCTGCATAATGCCAGCCGCCTGCCTTTCCTGCAATATTCAGAAAATCGCCCGCTCCGGGAGCAAATATACAAAGCTTATATCAACCGCGGCAACAACAACGACGGAAACGATAACAAGGAAAATATCCGTAAGATCGTTTCTCTCCGCCTGGAAAAAGCTAAATTATTAGGTTTCGACTGCTATGCAAACTTCGTTCTCGACGAAACGATGGCAAAGAACGCCAACAACGTAATGAGCCTTCTAAACAACCTTTGGAGCTATGCACTGCCAAAAGCAAAGGCAGAAGCTACCGAACTTCAAAAATTAATGGATAAGGAAGGCAAAGGAGAAAAACTGGAAGCATGGGACTGGTGGTATTATACCGAAAAACTACGGAAAGAAAAATACAACCTGTCTGAAGAGGATACAAAACCTTACTTCAAACTGGAGAATGTACGCGATGGCGCTTTCGCCGTAGCCAACAAATTATATGGCATCACCCTAAGCAAACTGGAAGGCATACCAACTTATCACCCTGATGTAGAAGTCTTTGAAGTGAAAGACGCAGACGGTTCCCAGCTCGGTATCTTCTATGTAGACTATTTCCCACGTCCCGGGAAAAGCGGTGGTGCATGGATGAGCAACTATCGTGAGCAACACGGAACAACCCGTCCGTTGGTATGCAACGTTTGCAGCTTTACCAAGCCGGTAGGCGACACCCCCTCTTTATTGACCATGGATGAAGTGGAAACCCTGTTTCACGAATTTGGTCACGCTCTGCACGGACTGCTGACAAAATGTGAATACAAAGGAACATCGGGAACCAACGTGGTACGTGACTTTGTAGAACTTCCTTCTCAAATCAACGAACATTGGGCGACTGAACCCGAAGTGCTGAAAATGTATGCCAAACATTATCAGACAGGAGAAGTGATACCCGACGAAATCATCGAGAAGATACTGCAACAGAAAACTTTCAACCAGGGCTTCATGACCACCGAATTACTGGCTGCCGCCATCCTCGACATGAACCTGCACACCGTAACAGATGTAAAGAATATAGACATGCTTGCATTCGAAAAAGAAGCGATGAACAAGCTTAACTTGATTCCCGAAATAGCACCGCGTTATCGCGTGACTTACTTCAATCATATCATTGGTGGTTACGCAGCCGGATACTACAGCTACCTATGGGCCAATGTACTGGACAATGATGCTTTCGAAGCTTTCAAAGAACATGGTATTTTTGATAAAAACACCGCCGACCTGTTCCGCCATAACGTATTGGAGAAGGGAGACAGCGAAGACCCGATGGTGCTTTATAAGAATTTCCGTGGAGCGGAACCAAGCCTGGAACCACTACTGAAAAACAGAGGAATGAAATAATTCAGCAAAAAAGCCCTTAAACATCAAATATTTGAGGGCTTATTACACATGAATGTGAAAAAAAAACTATATTTGCAGCCTTGTATGCGGCAAAAAGAACTTGTGTACGACAGAATTTAACTGAAAATTAAATTAAAAAAGTAATCATCATAAATTAAAAGTAAAATGCAAAACAAAGGATTTGTAAAGGTTTTTGCGGTATTACTCACGCTGGTATGTGTGTTCTATCTCTCCTTCTCCTTCGTAACACGCCATTATACCAACAAGGCGAAAGAAATTGCGAACGGCGACCCGAAAGTGGAACAAGACTACCTCGACTCTCTCTCCAATGAGAAAGTGTGGTTGGGTAACTGGACGCTGAAACAATGTCGTGAGATGGAGATTAGTTTAGGTTTGGACCTGAAGGGTGGTATGAACGTTATCCTTGAAGTTTCTGTACCTGATGTTATCAAAGCACTGGCTGACAACAAGCCGGATGAAGCTTTCAACAATGCATTGGCAGAAGCTGCAAAACAGGCTGTAAACAGTCAGGATGATATCATCACGCTATTTGTCAGAGAATACCACAAAGCTGCTCCTAACGCAAAACTTTCCGAACTCTTCGCAACACAACAGTTGAAAGACAAAGTTAACCAGAAATCATCGGATGCAGAAGTTGAAAAAGTATTGAGAGCAGAAGTAAAAGCTGCTGTTGAAAACTCATACAACGTACTTCGTACCCGTATCGACCGCTTCGGTGTTGTTCAACCGAACATCCAAAGTCTGGAAGACAAAATGGGGCGCATCATGGTAGAATTGCCGGGTATTAAAGAGCCGGAACGTGTGAGAAAACTTCTCCAAGGTTCTGCCAATCTGGAGTTCTGGGAAACTTATACAGCCAAGGAAGTTCTTCCTTCCATGCAGTCTGCTGACGCCAAATTGCGCGCTGTATTAGCGCAGGAGACAGGTGCAGACTCTACCGCTGTAGATTCCACCAAAGAAGCTCCGCTTGCAGAAGCTACTCCGGCCAAGAAAAGCGTAAGTGCTGCCGACAGTCTTGCTGCTGCCCTGAAAGGAGATGCTACAACTACTGAAGATAATTCAACAGCTAACCTGGCAGAAATTAAAAAGCAATACCCTCTGTTGGCTATCCTGCAGTTGAATTCTAGCGGACAAGGTCCCGTTATTGGTTATGCCAACTACAAAGATACTGCTGACATCAACAAATATCTGGCTATGCCGGAAATCAAAGCTGATCTTCCAAAAGACCTTCGTCTGAAATGGGGTGTTTCTCCTTCTGAATTTGACAAGAAAGGACAGACTTTCGAATTATACGCTATCAAGTCTACCGAACGTAACGGCAAAGCTCCGTTGGAAGGTGACGTAGTAACAGATGCGAAAGATGAATTCGACCAATACAGCAAACCGGCTGTCAGCATGACAATGAACTCTGACGGTGCACGTCGTTGGGCACAGCTGACCAAACAGAACATCGGTCGTTCTATCGCTATCGTTCTTGACAACTATGTATATTCTGCACCAAACGTAAACTCTGAAATCACAGGTGGACGTTCACAGATTACAGGTCATTTCACTCCCTGAACAGGCAAAGGACTTAGCAAACGTATTGAAATCAGGTAAGATGCCGGCTCCGGCTCACATCGTACAGGAAGATATCGTTGGTCCGTCATTGGGTCAGGAATCTATCAATGCAGGTGTATTCTCATTCGTAGTGGCTCTGATTCTGTTGATGATCTATATGTGTATGATGTACGGCTTCATACCGGGTATGATTGCCAATGGTGCATTGTTCCTGAACTTCTTCTTCGTATTAGGTGTCCTCTCCTCCTTCCAGGCAGCATTGACAATGTCCGGTATTGCCGGTATGGTGTTGTCACTAGGTATGGCAGTGGATGCGAACGTACTTATCTACGAACGTACAAAAGAAGAACTTCGTGCCGGTAAAGGTGTGAAGAAAGCACTTGCTGACGGTTATTCCAACGCATTCTCCGCTATCTTCGACTCGAACCTGACATCCATCATCACAGGTATCATTCTGTTTAACTTCGGTACCGGTCCGATCCGTGGTTTTGCTACGACATTGATTATCGGTATTCTAGTATCCTTCTTCACCGCTGTGTTCATGACCCGTATAGTTTACGAACACTTCATGAACAAGGACAAACTATTGAACCTTACATTCACAACCCCTGTTTCAAGAAACTTGATGACCAACACACGTTTTGATTTTATGGGAACAAACAAAAAATCCCTTATCATCACTGTAGCCATCATCCTCGTTTGTATCGGTTCATTTGCCATGCGCGGTTTAAGCCAGAGTATCGACTTTACCGGTGGACGTAACTTCAAGGTACAGTTCGAGAATCCGGTAGAACCCGAACAGATTCGTGAATTGATCTCCAGCAAGTTCGGTGATGCTAACGTTAGTGTTATCGCTATCGGTACAGATAAGAAAACTGTACGTATCAGCACCAACTACCGTATTGAAGATGCAGGAAACGATGTTGACTCTCAAATCGAAGCATATTTATATGAGACTTTGAAACCTGTGCTGACTCCAACCATCACTCTAGCTACCTTTTATCGACCGTGACAATCACACTGGTGGTAGTATTGTAAGTTCTCAAAAAGTGGGTCCGAGTATCGCAGACGATATCAAAACAGGTGCCATCTATTCCGTAGTACTGGCTTTGATCGCTATCGGTCTGTATATCTTAATCCGTTTCCGTAACATCGCATATAGTATTGGCTCTATCGTAGCTCTATCATGCGATACCATCATGATTATCGGTGCTTACTCATTGTTATGGGGTATCGTTCCATTCTCACTGGAAATTGACCAAACGTTTATCGGTGCTATCCTGACAGCTATCGGTTACTCTATCAATGACAAGGTGGTAATCTTCGACCGTGTACGTGAGTTCTTCGGCCTGTATCCGAAACGTGACAAACGTCAGTTGTTCAATGATTCATTGAATACTACACTTGCACGTACTATCAATACATCATTAAGTACATTGATCGTATTGCTGTGTATCTTCATCCTTGGCGGTGATTCAATCCGCAGCTTTGCATTCGCAATGATCTTGGGTGTTGTTATCGGTACATTGTCATCACTGTTCATTGCATCTCCGATTGCATACAACATGATGAAGAACAAAAAAGTCGTACCAGTGACTACGGAAGAATAATAAATTCCAAAAATAGAAAAAGCCTCTTCCGAACATTCGGTAGAGGCTTTTTCTATTGATTATTAAAACAAATAGAAGCTATAAGACGTTCATCTTAAAAGAAGCCATTGTTAAACTCAAAACCAGATACGATATGAAAGCAAAACAAAACAACTTCTCACAGATTCTTCTGTAGTAGCCCCGAGGGGAATCGAACCCCTATCTAAAGTTTAGGAAACTTCTATTCTATCCGTTGAACTACAAGGCCGCTTCAAATTTGCTTGCAAAGATAACGGTTTCTGTCGATTTAACAAGAATAAAAATGCAGGTTCCTTTCATATATTTCAAATAATTAGCGTCAATAGGACAATAAAGTAGGATTTATTTTGATAATTCGATTAACTTTCCGACCTTTGCGCTCACAAATTGAAAGTAAAATCAGTTTTTAAATTAAATATAGTAATTAAAGTTATGGCAGACGAAATGATGGTTAAAGAATTGGAGGAAGTAGTAGTACGTTTCTCCGGCGACTCCGGTGACGGTATGCAGCTGGCCGGCAACATCTTCTCGAACGTGTCGGCTACAGTAGGAAATGACATCTGTACATTCCCTGACTACCCGGCAGACATCCGCGCCCCGCAAGGTTCACTAACCGGTGTTTCCGGTTTCCAGGTCCACATCGGTGCCGGACAGGTTTACACTCCCGGAGACCGTTGCCACGTATTGGTAGCAATGAACCCTTCCGCACTGAAAACACAAATCAAATTCTGTAAACCGCAAGGACTTATCATTACCGACTCCGACTCATTCGAAGCCAGAGATTTGGAAAAGGCACAATTCAAGACTGACAATCCTTTTGAGGAATTAGGCGTAAAACAGGAAGTACTTGAAGTTCCCATCTCTTCCATGTGTAAAGAGAGCCTGAAAGATTCCGGACTAGACAATAAATCAGCATTCTCCGTTGCTAAGAACATGTTCGCACTCGGATTGGTTTGCTGGTTGTTCAACCGCAACCTTGCCGCTGCTGAAAAATGTTGCGTGAGAAATTCGCCAAGAAGCCCGAAATTGCAGAAGCTAATATTAAGGTATTAAACGATGGTTTCAACTATGGTGCCAACACACATGCTTCTGTCTCTACTTATAAGATTGAAAGTAAAGCTCCGAAATCAAAAAGGACTTTATACAGATATCAACGGAAATAAAGCAACTGCTTATGGCTTGATTGCTGCTGCCGAGAAAGCAGGTCTGGAACTCTACTTGGGTTCTTATCCTATCACTCCGGCCACTGATATTCTGCACGAATTAGCTAAACATAAATCACTGGGAGTAAAAACCGTACAGTGCGAAGATGAAATCGCGGGTTGTGCTTCTGCCGTTGGTGCCGCTTTTGCCGGTGCTTTGGCAGTGACTACGACTTCCGGCCCCGGTGTTTGCCTGAAGAGTGAGGCGATGAACCTTGCTGTAATCGGTGAACTTCCATTGGTGATTGTCAATGTACAGCGTGGCGGTCCGTCTACCGGTCTTCCTACTAAATCAGAACAGACAGACTTATTGCAGGCCCTTTACGGACGTAATGGCGAAAGCCCGATGCCGGTCATTGCCGCAACATCGCCGACCAACTGTTTCGACGCCGCTTATATGGCATGCAAGATTGCCTTGGAACACATGACTCCGGTTGTATTGCTGACTGATGCTTTCGTAGCTAACGGTTCTGCCGCATGGAAACTTCCTAACCTGGATGAATATCCTGCCATCAATCCTCCGTATGTGACCCCGGATATGGCGGGCAACTGGACCCCGTACCAACGTAACCCGGAAACAAGCGTACGCTACTGGGCTACTCCTGGAACAGAAGGTTTTATGCACCGCATCGGTGGGCTTGAAAAGAGCAACGAAACAGGCGCTATCTCTACCGAACCCGAAAACCACAATAAGATGGTTCATCTGCGTCAGGCCAAAGTGGACAAGATTGCAGACTACATCCCCGAACTTGAAGTGTTGGGCGACGAAGACGCAGACTTATTGATTGTGGGTTGGGGTGGTACTTACGGTCATCTCCGTCTGGCTATGGACTTTATGCGTGATCACGGAAAAAAAGTGGCATTCGCACACTTCGAGTACATCAATCCGCTGCCAAAGAATACAGCCGATGTATTGCGTAAATACAAGAAAATCGTGGTAGCTGAACAGAATCTGGGACAATTCGCAGGTTATTTGCGCATGAAAGTGCCCGGATTGAACATCAGCCAGTTCAACCAAGTGAAAGGACAGCCTTTCGTTACGAGAGAATTGATAGATGCATTCACTAAATTATTGGAGGAATAAAAGATGAGCGATAAAGTATATACCGTACAAGATTATAAATCAGGTCAGCCACGCTGGTGTCCGGGATGCGGTGACCACGCTTTCCTGAACTCACTGCACAAGGCAATGGCCGAACTGGGAGTAGCTCCGCACGATATTGCCGTCATTTCCGGTATCGGTTGTTCTTCCCGTCTGCCTTACCATGTAAATACATATGGGTTCCACACTATCCACGGACGTGCCGCTGCTGTTGCAACAGGAGCATAAAGTAGCCAATCCCAATTTGACTATCTGGCAGATTTCCGGTGACGGTGACGGTCTGGCTATCGGTGGTAACCACTTCATCCACGCTGTTCGTCGTAACATCGACCTGAACATGATTCTGTTGAACAACCGTATCTATGGTCTGACAAAAGGACAATATTCACCGACTTCGGAACGCGGACTTGTAACCAAGTCTTCTCCTTACGGTACGGTAGAAGACCCGTTCCATCCGGCAGAGCTGGCTTTTGGCGCCCGCGGACGTTTCTTCGCACGCTGTATTGCAGTAGATGGTGCCGCTTCGGTAGAGGTATTGAAAGCAGCAGCTAACCATAAAGGCGCTTCTGTTGTAGAAGTTCTGCAAAACTGCGTGATCTTCAACGACGGAACTCACGCCAGTGTTGCTACCAAAGAAGGACGCGCCAAGAACGCTATCTACTTGGAACATGGCAAACCGATGTTATTTGGTGAAAACAAGGAGTTCGGATTGATGCAGGAAGGCTTCGGGCTGAAGGTAGTGAAACTGGGTGAGAACGGTATCACAGAAAAGGATATCCTTATCCACGACGCACACTGCCAAGATAATACGCTTCAACTGAAGCTAGCTTTGATGGAAGGCCCCGATTTCCCGATTGCACTCGGTGTAATCCGTGATGTGGACGCCCCGACGTACAATGATGCAGTTACAGAACAAATCGAAGAAATCAAAAGCAAGAAGAAATATCACAATTTCCAGGAGCTGTTGATGACTAATGAGACTTGGGAAGTGAAGTAATTCACTGCTCATCAATAATATAAAAGCTGGAGGAAGGATAAAACATCACTTTCTCCAGCTTTCATTATAAATACACCTCAAGTTTGCTTAAAGGTCATCTTCAGTCATCCCACAGCATGCTGGGCGTCACCCCACAAGCCGTGGTTTGTTTCATGCCATGAAACCATTTGTTTCTCACCGAGAAACGAAATGTTTCAAGCAGGGAAACAAAGTGTTTCACGCCGAGAAACAAACAGTTCCAAACAGGGTTGGAACTAAACGACTGCAATGAAATCAAAAGCGCTCCATTATCTCCATACGCATACGCCCGTTATGGTAAGGACATTTCCAAAATCCAGCTTTATCATCCTCACGGTTGACAGTCCCATCAGCCGAAAGGCTCCAGTACCATTCTCCATTTGCATAATCAATTAGATACTTTTTGATAAACTCCCAACACCGGACAGCGCGTGACAAAGATAGCTTGTCACCGAAATGTTGATATAGATTCATAAATCCTACCACTGTTTCAGCTTGTACCCACCAATGCCGGTCGGCATCAATAGACGAACTGTCAGTCCGTAATTCGTAAATCATTCCTCCGTCGGAAAGAAAGCCCTCCGCAGCAGCTTCAGCCATCTCAACGATATACATTTCTATTTCAGTCAGTAGTTGGCGGTCAGCAAGTACGAGTGCCGCCTCATGAATAAGCCACGACGCTTCAATATCATGACCGTAAGATATAATATGGTAATTGCTTCGCCAGTTGTCGTCAAAGAAAAGTTGCAGATGCCTTGTGTCCATATCCATAATCTCATCAATGAACAAACGGATAAGATTATGCAACCGGTTTTCAGCATTTCATCCTTCCACACGCGGAAAAGATTGGTATAAGGTTCCAGAATATGCAGATGGGTATTCATGGTCTTGCGCTCGTTCTCATCCTTGGCGCTGAGGCGCATATCTGCTATTTCTCCCCATTCTCTGGAAAACGCTTCATAATACCCATTTTTCCTTTGTCAAAACAATGCAATTCGATGTCATGAAAAAGGCGGACAGCATATTCCAAAGCCTCGTCGTCCGCCGTTGCCCGATGAAACTCACTCAGTCCATAAATAGCAAATCCGATAGCATAGACCTGCTTCTTTGTATCCAAAGGCTGCCCATGAGCATCTATGCTCCAATAAATTCCTCCAAATTGTGTATCATAAAAGCGGTCGATTATTTCACGTTTGGCACGAGTGGCAATTTCCAGATATTCGGTCTTATGCAACAGGCGGTAAGCAGCAGAGAACGTCCACAGGATGCGTGCATTCATGACAGCTCCCTTCTCCGCTTCAGCAACCAAACATTCCTGCCCTGTGATGCGACCGTAAAATCCTCCATTCCCTCTATCCTGCATTTTTTCTATCCAGTAAGGGAGAATATTAGTGGTAAGCACTTGTTGCACCTCCTCTTTCAGGCGTTCAATAGTAGTTTCCATAATCCTAAATGTTTAATGTTGGTTTCTCTTCTGTTCCAGTTCCCCGATGATTTCTTTCATTCTTCTTTCGGATAGCGGATACATGCTGATAAATAAAATACTCAATAAGGTACCTATGGCAGGCAAAAAGCTGAGAAACATCCTGATACCATTAATAGCCTGGTCATTTTGCACCACATTCGCCTGGAAACCGAAGTATCCCAACAACCAGCCAGTGACAGCGCTGCCGATTGCCCACCCGAACTTCTGGCTCATGGATGAAGAAGAAAATATCAGTCCGGTAGCCCTGTTACCCGTTTTAAGTTCGGAATAGTCTACACAATCGGCATACATGCTCCATAAAAGAGGAAAAATACTGCCGGCACAAATACTGATAAGTATCTGGAAAATAAAAATGAGTACGAGATTCTCTTTATCGAACCAGTAGAAAACGATACTGAGCACCGTTGCAACTACCATAGCCCACATATAAGTTCTTTTCTTCCCGATACGGTTACTGACCGGAGCGGCCAAAACCACTCCGATAATATTAGCCGCCTGTCCAATAGCCAGGTACAGTCCGCTTAATACAAATGGGATACCTAGAAAAGTAACCGGCTCATTACTGTTTTCTACAATAAAGTACTTGAAATAATACACAGTGGCACCGTCACGAATGGAATTGAAAATCAAGGCAGCAATACCCGCTCCCAACAAAATCCACCAGGGACGGTTGTGCAACAAATCTTTCAAATCATCTTTCAGCGGGGCTTGCTTCTCCCTGATAGGTTTCACACGCTCACGGGTCAAAGCAAAACAACCGATAAAAAAGACAGTACACATGACAGCAATCACAGTTACAGCCATTTCCCAACCATATTGCTCACCATGTCCCTCGCTAAAAGCATTCACCATAGGCATGAACAGCAGCAATGCGATGAAACTGCCCAAATACGCAAATACCATCCGGTAGACAGACAGTACATTGCGATCGTGCGGTTCGGCACTCATTACACCTAACAGAGAAGCATAAGGCACATTGATAGCAGAATAAACCATCATCATCAGTGAGTAAGTAATATAAGCATATACAATCTTCGCCGTCATGCTCCATTCGGGAGTAGTAAAAGTAAGGATTCCGATGAAGGCAAACGGAAAAGCAAGAAATAGCAGATAAGGGCGGAACTTCCCCACCGTGAATGAGTGCGGTCGGCAATGATTCCGACAATAGGATCGAATGCCGAATCCCATACACGAGTGACGAGGAACATAGTCCCCACAACGGCTGCAGACATCCCGAATACATCCGTATAGAATATCATAAGATAAGAGCCGAACAACTTCCAGAACATAGAGGAAGCCATGTCTCCCAAACCGTAGCCAATCTTTTCTTTTAGTTTTATCATGGTAGACCGTTATTTAAGGATGCTGTGCATCAACTCATCAATTTCAGGTTTTTCGCAATCTGGCGTTTCAGTGTTTCCACAGAAGCAGATGAAGAATAACCGTCTTGCGGAGTATTCAGACAATAATCCACCAATCGGTCTATGGTAGAAGTTGCCACATGCATACGTGTATCACTCGAAGCGTAATAAATGAATACTTTTCCGTCTTCATCTGCAATCCAGCCATTGGAAAACAGTACATTCGAAACATCTCCCACACGCTCCCCGCCTTCGGGAACCATGATTGCCCCGGCAGGAGAAGCTATCACACGCGTCGGGTCTTCAAGAGAAGTCATATACATATAAAGAACATATCTTAACCCGGCGGCACAACCGCGAACACCATGTGCCAGATGCAACCAGCCTTTCGGAGTCTTGATAGGATGCGGTCCTTCTCCGTTCTTCACCTCTTTGATTGTATGATAATAGCGCCGGTCGATAATCGTTTCCTCCCTTACCTCCGCATGAGTCATATCGTCCACCAATGCCCAGCCGATTCCCCCTCCGCTTCCAGCATCGATGAATCCGTCCTGCGGACGGGTGTAAAGTGCATATTTCCCATTGACGAATTCGGGATGAAGCACGACATTGCGTTGCTGGCTTCCGGTCTTCAAATCAGGCAGCCGCTCCCAGTTCACAAAATCTTTGGTGCGAGCTATGGCAGCAGTGGCAGTTGCCGACGACAAGTCGCCCGCCGACGCTGCCGGGTCATGTCTTTCCGCGCAGAAAATGCCGTACACCCAGCCGTCTTCATGCGCCGTAAGGCGCATATCATAAATATTGGTAGCCGGAATCACATCTTCGGGCATCGTAATAGGATAATCCCAAAAACGGAAATTGTCAATGCCATTAGGACTCTCGGCCACCGCAAAAAACGATTTACGGTCGGCACCTTCCACACGTACTACCAACAGGTACTTACCGTTCCATTTAATGGCTCCGGAATTCAATGTAGCGTTCATGCCGATACGCTCCATCAGATAAGGGTTGGATTCAGGATCCAAATCATAACGCCAGAAGACAGGAGTATGGGCAGCCGTCAGTATCGGATACTTATAACGGGTGAGAATACCGTTACCGTCTTCCAAAGGCACATTCTTGCAGGTAATCAGTTTATTGTAATCATCAAACAGAGTATTCAACTTCTCTTTAAATGTAATCATATCAATCGTCAAATTAAATGTCGTTATTCTCTTATATATATTCACTTAACCTCTTCCAGATAAAGTACCCGACTGGAATAATCACTCAACTTATGGTAATCCACTTTGTGATTATAAGGCATTTCCAGCCCGTTCGCCATCAGATACGCGCCGCTGAAAGCTTTTCCTTCGTAATCCAGAGGCTGGTTGTCTATCCTGTTCAGCTCGGTCACCTTATAAATCTTATCCGGATGAAGCCCCGACATCCTGGTACGCGGCAAATGCTGGTTGCAAAAATGCTCGGTCTTCCACCAATAGAACACAGCCTTCTTTTTTCCGGTGCAACATACATCAGCGAAGCTGCCCCCAGCCTGTCATACGGAGAAAGCAACCGGTAAATATCTCCCAACTGTACCACAGGACGAATCATTTTATAATCAGCAATAGCTTTACGGCATAGCTCTTTCTCTTCGCCTGTCATATTCTTGGGCTGTATTTCCATTCCCAAACGACCGCTCATAGCCACATCGATACGGTATTTCAAAGGAATGGTGCGGAAAGTCTGATGATTGGGCGCAGCACTGATATGTGAAGCCATAGCTATAGCCGGGAAGAAATAAGAGGCTCCCCATTGCATATAAATTCGTTGCAACGCATCCGTATTGTCACTCACCCAAAACTCATCAAAGTAAGGAAGCACTCCATAATTGGCACGCCCGCCTCCACTGGCACACACGCCTGTATGGTGAGTTCCGGATATTTGGCACGTATCCGGCGGCAAACATTCTCAAATCCCCGATGATAGGCAATATACAGATGACTTTGTTCATCCTTCGGCAAATAGTCCGACCCATGATTCATAATAGCCATGTTCGCATCCCATTTGATGTAATCTATTTCCGGATAATTGGTCATCAAAGTGTCTACAAGATTGAATATGAAATCCTGCACCTGCGGATTACCCAAGTCAAGCACCACCTGCGTCCCTCCACGCCCCAATACCGGTTCGCGCAAGGGAGCTTTCAATATCCATTCCGGATGTTTTTCGTAAAGTTCACTAGTGGTATTGGCCATTTCGGTTCAATCCATATACCGAACTTCACCTTATATTGGCGGGCATCGTCCACCAATTTACGGATACCACCGGGCAGCTTCCCGGTATCCACCTTCCAGTCGCCCAATGAAGAATTGTCAGAGTTACGTTTGTATTTATCGCCAAACCACCCGTCATCCATCACAAACAGTTCACCGCCCATAGATGCGATATCTCCCATCATCTGGTTCATACCGTTCTCGTTGATATCAAAATACACTCCTTCCCAACTGTTCAGCAATATTTTACGGAGAGAATTTCCATGCGCCAGTTTGTATTTGCGCGCCCAACGATGAAAGTTACGGCTGCATCCGCTCAACCCTTCAGCACTGTAAGTCAATGCTAAAGCCGGAGTTATGAAAAGTTCTCCTTTCTTCAAGTTATAAACTGAATTTTCTTCATTTATGCCGGCATAAAACTGGTGATATTCACTGTCGTCCGTATCAATACGCAGTTTGTAGTTTCCGCCATAACAAAGAGCTGCACCAATGACATTGCCATAGTTCTCCTGAGGTTTCCCGTCAAGCGAGAACATCACCTCGGCATGTGCCGTATGTGAATTTCACACCGTCCCGGTTCTTTATCACTTTCATGCCCGGTTCAAGAGGTTCCTGCACAAGCCTTCCCTCGTTGGCCCATGAGCCATACAGACTTGATAACCATACATCTCCCCTTCTCACAGGCAGGAAAGCCGAATCAAACTTACGTAACATAACGTTCTTTTTTCTCCGCATGGGCTATCTCCGTCCAAGTCTCTATGATGTCGACATCGGAGTAGGCCTTGTAGCACACATTCACAGAAAACGGATAGACCTTGTCTTTCAGCTTAATGACAGCAGTAACTGCTCCGTCAGTATTCTTTATTTCCGTACCGGCCACTTCCATTTGCAAAGTCATGTTTCCGTCGGCATGAGTCACTGCCAGCGCCGACTCACCCGGGCAGTTCATACCATATACCGGATAAGCCGCATGTTGCATGGTAGGTGCATTATAAACTTCGCGACAGTCATTTTCAGTAAGCTTACTGCCATAATATACATACTTCAACTCTCCTCCGCCGGAGCCGAGAGTACCAGTGAGGTACGAGGGGTTGACAAATGTATATTTTGGGCAGCCAGGTCTCCTGTTACAAACAAAAACATAGTAAACAGGCAGATTCTAATCAGGTTCTTCATCATGTTTCCTTATTTATAGAGTTCAAAATTGTCTCCGACAAACAATATTTTCGGAGACCGACTGAATTTCACAAAATCATCGGCAGATACTTGTCCGGGATAGGGAGCATAATAATGAGTGGACTTTTCACGCGCATTACGCCAAACCAGTACATAACTGAGGGGATATTTCTCAATGACAGGCAACAGAGTCCCTGTCCACCACAAAGAATCGGGAATGCCTTCCAATCCTGTTTCGGTCAGGGCAATAGGCTTATCGTGCTTCTTGCCCGCCTCGGTCAGAATCGTCAGCATCTTGTTCAATTGCTTGATATACTGGGAACGTTCAAACTGATATACATCCGTACCGAGAACATCTATAATATCATCCCCGGATAGCGTTCAAGATATTCCTCAACCGTATCAGATTCCATTCCCGGAGAGTAAGCTAACAGCACATTATTCACTCCCTTCAGACGCAAACGGTCATTAGTCATCCGCCAAAGGGTCTTGTACTGTTCCGAAGAGCACAAATCCTTTCCCCACCAAAACCAGCTTCCGGTATGTTCATGCCAAGGGCGGAACACCACAGGAATAGTACACCCTCCTTTGTCTTCAGCGAAAGCAGGAAATCGGCCACACGGTCTATCCATTCGAGCATTTTCACATGGTTCTCTCCCCCTTGCATGACAGAAGCCACTACGGTGCTATCGGTCACATCCCATGAGTCACCGCCCGTTTTCGGATTACGTACATGCCAACTGAGCGAAATCATGCCGCCACGGGCATACTGCTCGATAATATATTCACGAAGATGCGCAAAGGATACTTTGTCAAGATTATGTGTTCCTCCGAGTTCAATCTCGCCCAAATCGAAAGACATCACCCCGGATAGGCACCGCAGACACTTTTAACATCGCTACGACCCTTATCTCCTTCCCAACCTATTCCGTAAGCAGTATCATCATGATGACCGAAAGGATGCCTTTCCGTTCCGCCTGTTTCAAGTTTTGCAACAAGGCAACTGTTTCCGGAGTTTTTTCACCGGTTTCTCCACTTCCGCTACATGCAGTCGGCAAGAGGAGGCAAAATATCGCATTAATAGTCAGAATAATATATTTCATCATAAAAGTTGAATAGTCTGTTATTTAAACGAAGGCAAATCACTACGGCAAATCACACCAAGCTGGCCGAAAGCGTTGTTCCACCAAGCCTTGTCGGCATGTTCGTGCTGTCCGGAATTAAAAACAGGCGCAGTAGTGTCCTTTGTCACTTCATAATCATACCAAGTCATGAACCATGCCCATTGGGCTCCGGCTGCCAGTTGCTTGTCTATGGTTGCCACATCACCACATTCGCTAAGTGCAATCAGCTTGTCCGGAAAAGCTTTTTTAGTGCATCAAAATCCGTTGCCAGTCCGGCAGCATCGGGCTTGTGGTACACGTCCCGTCCGATAATATCCACGTATGCATCACCGGGATACCAGTCCCTGTCGTTCGTTTCACTAGTCCATACCCAGATAAGATTGTTCAGCCCTTTCTGCTTGAAAGTCTCATATACGAGTTTCCAGAGCCGTTTGTATGAAGCTGCATCTTTCCCCCACCAGAACCATTTGCCTGCAGCTTCGTGCAACGGTCTCCAAATTACAGGAATATTCTTCTGCTTCAAAAGCAGTAAGTAACCCGCCAATTCTTCCAAATCGGCTTTAATGATTTCATTTTCCCGGGTTCCCTCCTGCAATGCCTTGGTGATGTCAAAATCCGTTTCACTAATCATACATTTATACTCACTGCTATTTTCCGTGACCGGCACATTCCAATGCCAGCAAGCAGCAACCAATCCTCCGGCATTCCACCAGTCTTCAACAACCGATATCTTATTATAATCAATCCAGTCGGCCGGTGAAGCGGGAAGGTTCATGTAATCAAAGCAGGCAATGGCAGGATACTTCCCGGTCTGACGGTTTACCCATATTGCTTCATTGACGTTCCATGCCACGTTCGCCATTGTACTGCTCAAAGTTTTTCTCCCCCAGCAGTTTTCTCAGATATGTATACACTTTCTTAGCCTCAACGGATGCACCTTCGGTGCAAAGTTCTTTCTTTATCAATGAATTGTCCCCCGGTTCCGGCTCCGGAACCGGAAAGTCTTCCCGGACGAGGAAGAGCATCCCGCTCCTATGCCGCAAAAGATGAAATAAATCAAAAAGTTATATATATTCTTCATACCTATTTTCTATAATCATTTACCGGATTTTCTTCTCAATACGGATATTGGCGAAACTATGGTCTACGTTCCAATCCGAATTGGGTTGGAGAATGAATGACAACCCTGTCCATCCTTCCAAGAAAGCATTACCCGACACGGTCTGCAAATCAATCGAAACAGTACACCACTTCCCGTAAGTATTGAAACTGCCATTCGCAGAAGGATTCCACGGATAATTGCCATTATTAAGCTGAATCAGATAGCCATATCCAGCCGAATCGTAGAACGGATGTCCCGTAGGAGAGTAAACCTCAAACTTAAAATTGTAATCGGCAGGAGCTGCCGCCACATCAGCCGGACAGTTGAATCCTCCGCAAACAAGATTCGTCCAATTCCAGGCACCATAACTGCCGGTTACCCTAAAATAAGGTCCATAGAGAATTTCGGGCTCATTGTCGCCTGCTTCATTGATGATAAGTTCTTTGCCTGCCCAGAGTCCGTAATCATCAGGATGAGAAAGGTTCCAGATAATCGCATCCGTCATACGATAAGGGATTTTTTCGGTATGTGCAACAGAACCCGCTCCCATATAACTCACTTCGATGACAGAGTTATCCTGTGCATCTTCAGGAATGACAACTGACATATATTTGTCCGAGATGGAATCTACCTCAAGCTCGACACCATTCATTTTGACAGTAGAAGTGGAATTCGCGCCTCCAAACCCATAGAGGTCGAAGTATTTACCTTTCAGCTGTACAGATGTGCCGGGAAGAGCAAACTCATTATATAGACCGTCCACCTGAACCAAGGGTACAGACACCGTGAAATCATAAGTGGTACTTCCCAACTCCGTTTCATAATAGAGCTTATTATTCACTTCCAACGGAATCTGACGGGGAATGGGAAGATAGGCACTGCCGGCAGTCGCATATACCTCACCGACAGGAAGTTCAACATCATTGAACATCACTTTCCTCACACGGCTTAAATTGGAAACCGTCGAGTACAATCATCTGCTCCAGATTTCCGTCAGTGATTGGCAACAATTTATCCCTGTCTTTGAGTCATACACAGCGTCAATAACGGGGGCACCGCTTGACGCCATTTCGTCATCATAATTATCATTATAGGTCACTATGTCCTGACAAGCACCAAAGCTCAACGCCATACAGCACATAAGAGTTATGGATTTGAAAGATAATCTTTTCATGAAATATTGATTTTAAATTTCTGACTTTATTCTAGAATAGGGAAGGCACTTTAACTCCAACCCGGATTATTGCTGTCAATCGCTTCATTAGTAGAAACCTCATCAGAAGGCAATGGAAAGAGCAAATGACGCTGTTCACGATGTTTGTTCACACCGGCTTCATCGTAGTGGGTTTGAGAACCGTCCTTGTTGATTCCGCCGATAGAGTTCATCACTTCCACATAGATTCCCCAACGAATCAAATCCCATCGCCTGTCTCCTTCCAGCGCAAGTTCTTTGGCACGTTCTTCAAAAATGGCGGAACAGGGCTTGTTTGGAAGCAATGGCTCCATCACCGGAACTTGATGCAAGAGTGGCATTCGAACGGATACGTACCCTATTCAATGCACTGATAGCCTCCGAAGATACTCCATTATCCAATTCACATTTCGCTTCTGCGTAAATCAGCACGATGTCAGCCAGACGAAGGAAAGGCCAGTAGGCATCCGATTTTTTCTGTGTGGAGTCTGTAACGTCTGCATATTTGTTGGTGAATGCCAGACACTCGTTCGATACGTTAAAGTAATAGTTACGTCCGTCGTCGTAGGGAGCTTCCGGTTCTGCCACATAATTTCCGTTAGCATCATAGCCTGTGGCCTTCAGCACGTACTCCGGCGTGTTCGGATAGAAAAAAGCCGCTCTTCGGTTTTCCCTCTTCGTCCTGATAGCTTACTATAAAACGATGTTTCACTCCTTGTGTGACACGGTAATCCTGAGAGGTGAACAGAGTATACCAGTGATAACGGTTGCCGATATACAGACCGCTGGCCACTACACCGCGTCCATTGTCAATCCCATTATACCATTCAAAGATACTGTTTCCATAAAGTTCATCACCGTTGGCACCTTGCAAGGCAAACAGGTGTTCGGTACTTTGCCCCAGTCCGGAACGCTTCCACAGTTGGTCATAAGGAAGCAGGTCATGGCTGCCGTAGTTGTTGTCCGGAGTAGGATAGAGCAGATATCCCGCCCATTTGGCAGCCTTTTCATAGCAATCCCTCCAATCGAAACTTTCGTAACCTTTCACCTGAGTCTTTGCAAACTCCCGCCTTACAGGCATATCCAAGACTTTATCGTCACCATTGTATGAATAAGACGAACCAGTCATCACTGTCATTTCTCACCTGCAGGAAGTGCACCGGAAGCCATGGTTGCATATACTTTAGCGAGCAGTCCGACAGCTGTTCCTGCACATACATGCCCTGTCTGATACTCTGCATCCGTATTCTTATAAAGACGGGGAATGGCTTCCTCTTCCAAAAGACGAACTATTTCAGCATAGACATCGGCTATCGGACGGCGAGGATTGTTGTATCCCGCCCCGTCCGTGACAGCCCTGTCAAACAACGGAATCTCACCATACGCCTTTACCAGCATAAAATAGGCAAAAGCCTTTTGGAAATACACCTCACCCAGACCATTCGTCTTTACCCGTTCATCGGCACCCGTGATTGCATTGATATATTTAATAGCCACATTAGCGCGATTAATCAAGTTATAGCAACCCTTCCAAATGGTATTGGTCACATCATCTCCCTGCTACTTGCCGGCACCGGCATTGCTGAATGCCCAGTCAGGACCGGAAGCATAGTCACAGTCCATATCAAGCACGCGGGGGAAATTCCCCCAACGGAACATATCGTCCGCCCATTTACTGTACACGCCGGTCACCCATTGGCTGACTGCAGCATCATCGTTGCCCACCTCTTCCGGGCCCACAAAAGAATATGGTTTTTCGCTCAAGAAATCCTGGCAAGCGGAGAAAGTTGTCATGCCTGCTAAAGAAAGAGATAACAGGATATATATTTTTTTCAGTTTCATGGAGTTACATTTAATTGTTTATCATCTTAAAAATCTACTTTTATGCCTAATGAGAATGTGCGGCTGCTGGGATAGGAATACACATCAACACCACGCCGGGAGGCATCCGAACCGAAAGCATTCACTTCGGGGTCGAACCAGCTATAGCCGGTAATGGTGAAGAGATTGGTTGCGCTGGCATACACATTGACATTGCTGATACCTTTGAAATTAGGTTTCCAGACATACCCGATATTCAAGCTTTTCAGCTTCAAGTAAGAGCCGTCTTCTACATAACGGTTAGAGATAAGCATATTACGTTCGTAGCCAGAAACGGCTTTCGGCCACTTTGCCTGGGTGGCATTGGCTTCTGTCCAGCGGGTATTATAGGCTTCACGGGTAATATTACCCACATTCCCCCATCTTCATATCCATCAGGTTGCCATTGAAAATGTCGTTTCCCTGACTTCCTTGCAGGAAAAAGCTCAATGTAACGCCCTTCCACTCGAAGTTGCTGGTAAGTCCATAAACAAAATCAGGATTCGTGTCTCCGATAATCACCCGGTCGGCCGAAGTAATATCGGGATTATCATCAAAGTTCCTGTATTTTATTTCACCAATCATACCGGCGCCTTTTGCGCGGATATCTGCACTGGGCGAAGCCATCACCTCTGCCAGATTATCATAGAATCCATCTTCTACATAACCATATATAGCCCCGATAGGACAACCGTTGCGCTGTATGAACACCTCATCAGCCGAACTCCATAATTTCTGCGCAAACTGGTCAGCTTTCAGTCCGCCAATCCTGTTGCGGTTGAACGAGATATTCGCATCGATATTCCATTTCAGCGGTGTATTCTGCAATACATAAAACTTACCGGTCAGTTCAAGCCCTTCATTAGTGATGTGTCCGCTATTGACCATCATGCTACCGAAACCGGTACTTGAAGGGATTTTCACATCCTGAAGCAAATCGCGTGTTTTCTTATGATAATAATCCACCGTCGGTTAATACGGTTATTCAAGAATCCATATCAATTCCCATTATATTGGGCAGTCGTCTCCCAGCGCAAGTCATCGAAACCGGGCTCTCAGTCCACTTCGGCAAAGCCGCTGTTGATAGCCCCGCCAAAGGATAGTTGCCATATTAAGCATTGGCGGCGTACGATAACTTCCGATACCTTGGTTACCCGTTTCACCATAACTCAGGCGCAACTTCAAGTTACTGAATATCCCCAAGTCTTTGATAAACTGCTCTTCCGACATACGCCATGCAATAGCTCCGGAAAGGAAACTAGCCCCACTTGTTCTTATCGGTAAACTTACTCGAACCGTCAGCGCGACAGGATGCAGTAAGGATATATTTATCCATGAGAGTGTAATTGACACGTGCCAGAATGAAACTAAAGCTGCATCTCCCCAATCGAAGACCTCAATTTGCCCCGGATTAGCTCCCAGGCTCATATCCGAAGTCCCTGGTGATGTCGTTGGGAAATCCGTGGCCGACATTGCTTTGCTTCCCCAACTGGATTTCTCTGCCGTAAAACCTGCCACCGCATTAACGCTATGGATGCAGACGTCTTATCGAACGTCAACAGTGATTCGGCGGTGATTCCTGATTGCTTGACTGTTCAGCCTTGCGCGTGATATTAGTAGTGGACGAACCTTCCCTGCATTCTGAAGCCATAGTACATGCCACGGTCATTGTTAGTGTAACTGATACCCAAATTCTGTCTGAACTTCAGAAAAGGCAAAGTTTAACCTCCATATAGCTTGAATTGAACACATTTATGCTGCGCAAATTATCTTTTGTGTTGGTTATATAAGCCAACGGATTAGATGCAAACCAGCTCAATTCACCAGTTTCCGCCTTATTCTTCTGCGGATCATACGTCGAGGAAACACCAATGCAGAACGGATAACACCACAATCAGAAGAATTGGTCTTCGAAATCCGTATCAGTATGCGTGAAAACTGGTATTCATGCCCATTTCAACCATTTGGTTATATACCTGCCTATATTGGAACGTAATGAATAACGGGTAAAACCGGAATTCTTGATGATACCGTCCTGTTTGAGGAAATTACCGGAGAATGAGTGCACCCCTTGTCGAACCGCCCGATACACTGATATTATATTCCTGCGAAAAGCCGTTCTGATAAATCAAATCCTGCCAGTCGGCCACCCCCACATAGGAAATGTTACCATATTCATCTACATAATCACCCGGCCGGAGGAAGTCTTCCGGTGCCGGCAGGTATTTGCCTGCAAGTATCGTTTCCGCCACCCGGCAAGGCCGGATATTCCCAAGCCCCGGGATACGGCAGCTTGCCATAAGGCTTATTACTATATTTATAATCATTGAGCACTTGTTCGTTTTGATAATTGGCATAAGTGAATGCGTCGAGCACATCCATACGTTTCGCTATCTTCGAGAATGTAAAGTTGGCACTGAATTCCACCTTTTCATTTCCCTTCTCACCTCGTTTGGTGGTTATGATAACAACCCCGTTCGCCCCACGGGAACCATATATGGCAGTCGCGGAAGCATCTTTCAGGACATCAATACTCTGAATGTCGTGCGGATTGATAAATGCCAATGGGTTTGATTTATTCTGACTGTTATTTGTGTCACTGGCTGGGGTATCTCCCGTATCAAACGGCACGCCGTCTACAATATAAAGAGGTTGTGAGTTGGTAGAGAAAGAGTTCGTACCATGAATCTGAATACTGATGCCGCCCCGGGAGCGCCGTCACTCTGATTCACCTGCACACCGGCAATCTTGCCCGCCAACCCCTTACTCAAATCAGTAGGATTGCCTTTCATCAGGTCGTCACTTTTTATCTGCGAAACGGCACCGCTCAAATCACGTTTCTTCATTGTACCATAACCCACTACGACAACCTCGTCCAGCAGTTCCGCATCATCCTTAAGAACAACAGTCACCTGGGCCTGTCCGTTCTTTAAGGATACTTCCTGCCGCTTATAGCCAATAAAGCTGACCTGTAAAACCGCCCCTTGCGAAACGGTTAATGTAAAATCACCGTTCAAATCAGTGATAGTTCCGTTTGTCGTACCTTTCTGTACTACATTTGCACCAATCACCGGTTCTCCCGAAGCATCCGTCACCCGTCCTTTTATTTTAACGGATTGCTGTTGTATCATTGCTGTCGTGTCGGCAGACGCATTAGCGGGAAGAGGAACACCACTAACCAGAGATGCCAGGCAGAGCCCTGTGATAAATACTGTTTTTCTGGATTTTAGATTCATAATATAAATATTTGATAGGTTTTTATTCTGTCGATTTAAGGACTTCCTTTTGACTGTGGCAAATGTACGA